>ERZ839767.767-NODE-767-length-53825-cov-4.602976_pt1 | contig 53825 bp, 47 predicted proteins | sample MGYA00519879_ERZ839767 | MGnify/ENA primary metagenome ERZ839767 (study PRJEB31850, sample SAMEA3708852) | human gut metagenome | biome: human gut; feature: human-associated habitat; material: faeces | place: China | collected 2014 ... | reverse complement strand
ACGTAGGAATCCCAATGTTTTGTTGTCAAACGTTTTTTTGGTAACCATTACCGGAAGAACCTCTGCCGGGAAGTCCAGCAACATATCGTCTACAATTTCTTCTCCAATCCAGTCTTCTTCTCCGATAGCAAACTCGCGCCTTCCGCTTAACACGATTTCATCTCCTTTTTCCAATAGTTGACTTGGGAGGATGTCATTGATGATAGTACCCTCGTGCCGCATTCTTTCAACAAACAGACGTTTGTTGTTTTGTATAAAATAAGTTTCTAGTTGGTCTACTGTCTTTCCGTTACCAAACCATTCGTTTTCAATTCGGTAGGCACGGAAAACAACCGGACGTGAAGCGTGCATAAAACCGGGTTGGTCTGCTTCACTGTCGCCCAATTTATTTTCTAATTCCTTGCATGCGGCTTTCACCTTATCGAGTCCTCCCAGCATACGGGGACCTAACGACCCTAATATCCATGCCGAACCAGCTGTTCCAAATATATACGTTACTGCATAAGCAACCGGAATGATATTAATCATCTCCTGTTTTTCTTGTTCACTGATATTGAGCTCTTTAATGGTGTCTCCGGCTACTCCGATAACTGCGGAAATTGTTTGTGCTCCGGAAAGTAATCCGGCTGCTTCGCCGGGTCCGTAGCCCATAATTAAGGCTAATATCCAGGTAATAACGAGGCAACATACACACATTAATAAGGAGAAATAAACTTGGGGCAGACCATCTTTTTTAAGGCCTCTGAAAAATTGGGGACCTACTTTATAGCCAATGGCGAAAAGAAACAGTAGGAAGAATACGGATTTTACAGGACCGTCTACCGTGATGTTTAATTGGCCGACAAGTACTCCTACCAGCAAGACGCTGGTAACAATACCTAAACTAAATTGCTTATACTTAAATTTCCCAATCCAGAAGCCTAAGGCTATCGTCAGAAAAATGGCGAGTTCGGGATGTGCTCTGAGCTGCTCAATAATCCATTCCATACGTAGTGTTGTTAATTGATTTGACTATTTCTATTAACAACAACGTACGATAGAATTTGTTTATTTTCTATTTAAGAGTTTGCTTGTGGAACTATTTTTTAATGTTGCAGCCCATGGTGAAGTTTTGTTTGCATGCTGTTTTTTTATGCTGTAATTCTTAGTCTGGCAGCCTATTTGATAACTAACTATGTTAGGAGGCGTCACATTAAGAGTTATTTTTGCTCACTGTAGCTTTTGATAATTTTCCACGTAACCCGTTCGTTCTGAGTAATTTTCAATGCTGCGGTGATTTTCCGGTAATTCGTTTATTCTTCTTCATCCCTTTGATAACGGATGATATCCAACATTAACGGTATATCTTCTTTGGAAATTCCGTGGCGAATCAATTCTTCTTCGTCCTTAAGAATTTGCTCGATAAAAGTTTCCGGGTTTTCTTGCATCCGGCTACCCTGTATGTATAAACGGGCTGCTTTATCTATATTTTTTAAACTCCAAGCTACATGCCCTGCATTTAAGAAATCCAATTCCTGAGGTTTGGGCTGGCTTAGCAGTTTCTCATAATACTTCTCGGCCTGTTCCATCTTATTGGTTACAAATGAGCACCAGGCAATAGCCCGTTGCGCTTTAAGCGACTGCGGGTCAAGATATTCAACCTTAAAGAAACGGGCAAAAGCTTCGTCATACCGTTTCAGTTCCGCATAACATTGCCCAATGTAGAGAAGCAAGGTCAAATCTTCCGGCTGCACCGCTTCCACCTTTTCATAGTAGGATAGTGCTTTGTCGGTTTCTTTCAATAAACGGTAGCACTGTGCTAAGTGGCGGTTAGTCCATACATTGTCCGCTTGGCGTATATCGGCTTGGATATAGGCCTCTACTGCTTTATGGTAGTTCTTTGTTTTTTGATAGCAGAATCCCAGTTTCTGATAAATTTCCGCATCCTCTTTTCCCTGTTGTATAAGCTGTTTGAACTGGATAGCAGCTTCCGGATAATATCCTTTCTGGAAAAGATATTCCGTTATCTTAGCTTGTTGCTCCGGACTGCTTATCGATTCTTTTAAAACCGGGCAGTAAAACAGATTCAAAGAATTGTCGAATATATCCTTAAATTCATGACGGCGTGGATAGATTTTATAGAACCGGTATAAATCCTGTATATATTGCCGGCTGATTACATCCTGCCGCTTTTGCTCGGCTTCCTGGATGGGCAGGCCCGCTTTAAAGTCCTGCATATTTTGCTCACTCAAGTCGGCGGTATAAAGATTGCGTTGCGCAGCCGGAACCCGTTCCATGGTAAAGCAAAAAGAATATTTGTCCGAGTTGCAGAAAAAGGTGGTGTTCAGGATACTTTGAATCATGAAATTATTCTTTCTTTCCATCTCCGGAACACTCTGTATGACTGCCGAATGGTAAGGGTCGAAAGGATAGAACCAGTTGCCTATCTCCCGGAAGAACGGGAATGTTTTCAGTTGGGAGAATGTACTCATATATACATCGACCCCCTCCAATTGCATGTCTCCGAGTTCTTTCAGTTTGTTGCTTAAGTCCGATTCATCCTTCCATTCTTTCCAGTCCGGATTTTTATCGTTGGACAACAAATCATCTTCCAGCTCTTCCAATCCCAGTTTGGCATTGCGCATAAGGTCCGTCTTCTTCATTACTTCGGGAATAATCTCCTCGCGCATTTTTTTATCCACTTTTTGCGTTTCCCTGGTACGCAGCAGTTGTATCTGTATATCGGTAATATTGCGTAAAAAGTCCGGATTTTCATTGAGCAGACTGAAACGAGCTTTTACTTCCGGCTCATTATCCAATCGTTTTGGATTGTATATGCTCAAGAGAATAACGCCAACCAAAGCACGTTGGCTGACAAGAGGTTCAGAATGGTTGTACGCATCCATTAAAAACAGATACTTTTGGATATCGAAAATCTGTAAAGCTCCTAATGTGACGGCACTAATGAATAAAGCCAAATCATTGGGCTGCACCATTACGGAACTCAGTAAATTCTGAGCGGATTGGATGGTGTCGGAATCCCACATCGGAGAAGTCCACACCTTTTTAAAGAGTTCGGTACATGCCTGTTCGTGCCGGATACGTAGTTCTCGCATTTTCTCTTCCCGTTTCTCACCTTCGTGCAACAGTTGTGTAACGGCCGTATCCTCCGTGAAAGATTCCAACATAAGTTGGTATTCGGATAATGTATTGGGATTCTTTTTCTGTTCTCTAAGGCAAATATAGTAATATTCGGTAGAGATAATCTGGTTTAATGATACCATAATCCGGTCGTTTAAAACATACGATTTCCGGATTAAGTCATTATATAATTTCGCGCGTTGAGGGTCATCTATATTCTGCCGGAAGTATTGCAGCATATAGCGATAAGCTGTTTGGATATCCTCGTAATCCGTGTGAAGGCTCCATTCGGGCGTTTCTTTTATATAGTTGGAAATTTCATCTAAGGCATGTTTCAACTTCCTCTTCCCAAGTAAATCAGAGATATTCTTATGCAATCCGTATATTAAATATTCGTTCATCATACACGCTTCTTTATTATATAAAAACAAAAGTAAGCATTATTCTTTATCCGAATGGCTTAAATAATATTAAACTTCCCATTTGGCTATTAGAAACGTATGTATAGCTGCATCTGCACAGTGTTATAATGCGATTTGTTTATTTCCCGTTCGTTGCTATCCGTATAGGTCGCGTTGCTGGCATGTGTATAGTAGTAGGTGGCTTGCAACATCAGGTCTTTGCATAATTTGTAATTGAGAGCCATTGCATAGTTACTGTTCTGCGTATCAGCGGTTTTCTCGTCGCGGTACACATCCCAGATACCATATACTTTAAACTTCTTGGCAAACGGCACCCCAACTGTTGCATACCATCCGTCCGCCTTTTCAGCATAACGGGCATCCGTTACTTTTCCTCCTTGCGAAGTGATGTATTCTGTACGCACTGTCCATTTGTCTTCATACTTCAAACCGAATGCCATACGGTTCCTGTTTACTTTTACCTGATTGGCCGTATAACGTCCGGTCCAACCGAAAGCACCTATTTGCAGAGGTTTGATAGGGCTCACCCAAATGCCTCCGATTAAATCTTTGTTTTTGTTGGCATCGGAATGGTTGATACCTTGTCCGTTGAATACTCCCACCTGATAGTGAAACAGACGATGGGTAGAAGTTGGTAACAAATCGCCTTGCAACACAATACCGGCATCACGTCCGCCCGAAGAGTGCTCTCCTACACGGTCGCTGAAACCGGACAGTTTCTGTACTACTTGTGAAAAGTTTCCCCACCCCACATTCCACGGGTTATAAGGATTTTCAAAGCTGAAAGGACGCTTCATCTGTCCGAAGCGTACGGTAAATTCAGGATATTTATTCCATTCTCCGTATGCATCGAGTAATCGCACTCCTTTATCTACTCCCGGTGCACCGCTGGCCTCTAACTGTACACGATATTTCCAGTCTTTTAAAACATTTCCGTCCACATACAGACGCACCATTCTCAAGTCGAAGCCTCCGTTTGTTTGACTATTCTCGGGGTCTGTGTACATATAACGTCCAATGAAATAGCCTCCAAGTTGCGGCATCGAAAAGATTTCAGATAAGGAAGTTTGGGCGGAGAGAGGTAACATGCAAAGTAGTGTAATGACTGACGTGTAAAATCTGTTTTGGGTGTTCATAGCGTCTAAAACTTAATTAAATTAAAACTGTCTTGTCTGTTTCCAAACCGGTTGCGAGGCAAAGCAACTTGTATTCTTCTTGCATTCTTTCCCCGTATCGGAATCATCATGCAGACAAACTCCGTTTGTATTTTTCGTGTATGCAGGCAGACCGCTTGCTACATCGATTCATTTATTTCTTTATAAATTTGGTCTATTACCGAATTGTCCATCCGGTAATTGGAATAAGATTTCGGTAGAAAATCATTTTCCAGCATCCACTGAATGATTTCTTTTGTTTGGGCTACAGATAGTTTAGATGTTTTCTTAAAAGAAGGCAATTTCTGAGCAATACTATACAGTCCGGCAGTAGAAGCTGCCTTGGTCAGCCATTCCTCTTGCGGATGTTCATTCATATATTGTACGGCCAGGTTATATCCTATAATCAGTTTTTTGATATCTTCTTTTTTGGTGTTTAGTATCGAATCGGAAAAAGCGGTAACAGACAGGATAATAGGATAGGAAGAAGAACTGAGCAATACTTTGCATCCTTTTTGTACGGTGTTGGCAATATAAGGGTCTCTTAATACGGCTGCATCAATTTGCCCGTTTGATAACATTTGCATGCGGAGCTGTCCATTGTTTAGCTCCGGTTTATTGATATCATCTTGATTAATTTCTAATTTTTCTAATACTTTATCGGCAAAAAATCCGGAGGATGAGGCGCGTGCCACACTCAGGCTTTTCTCCTTCAACTGTTCAGGTTTCGTAAAATTCGAATCGTTGGAGGCAACAATATAATGTAACCCTTCGTTGGTCAGGGTTGGGACAATCTGAATACCCTGTTTTTGTTGAGTGAAAGCTTCTACAGGTGAAAGAATACTACCGTCCGTCTTTTTCTGCTGGAATAAAGTATCCCGATTTTTTTTCGATTCCATCGGCATCAGTTTCAGGTCTAAATCTAAAGAATCGTAAATACCCAGCTGTTGGGCAACTACATAAGGAAGGATATCGGTTGAAGGAATATAACCGATTTTCAAGCTTTGTGTGTAGTCTTTTTCTTTTTTTCCTGAATGGCAAGCAGCCAAAAGCAAGAGGAGCAGTATACTACATAAAAGAGACGCTTTCTTTTTCATTTTTATATATGGAATAAAGAGGAAAAGACTGTCTTAAAATAGAAATATCTTAAGACAGTCTTGGGTTATAAAAAATACAACTACTAACCTTTGATAGCAGCAATACCCGGTAATACTTTACCCTCGATTGCTTCGAGCAAAGCGCCGCCACCGGTTGATACGTATGATACGCCGTTTGCTAATCCGAACTTGTTAACACAAGCTACAGAGTCACCACCTCCGACAAGTGAGAAAGCACCGTTTTGAGTTGCCTTTACAATAGCCTCACCTACAGCACGAGAACCGGAAGTGAAGTTATCGAATTCGAATACTCCGGTAGGTCCGTTCCAAAGGATGGTTTTAGAATCTTCAATTACTTTAGCGAATGCTTTTTCAGAATCAGGACCTATGTCCATACCTTCCCAACCATCAGGAATAGCATTAGACGGAACGATTTGAGTATTTGCATCATTAGAGAAAGCATCGGCAGCTTTAGAATCGCTCGCTAATACTAAATTAACACCTCTTTCTTTTGCTTTTTTCATGATGTCTAAAGCTAAATCCAATTTATCGTCTTCGCAAATAGAAGTACCGATTTGTCCGCCCAGAGCTTTCATAAAGGTATAAGTCATACCTCCGGCCAGAATCAGGTTGTCCACTTTAGTCAGCAGGTTTTCAATGATTTCTATTTTAGAAGAAACCTTAGAACCACCCATGATGGCAGTAAACGGACGTTGGATATCGTTCATTACTTTATCTACAGCTTTAACTTCTTTTTCCATCAAATAGCCGAACATTTTGTGGTCAGCGTCGAAATAGTCGGCAATTAATGCCGTAGAAGCATGAGCACGGTGAGCTGTACCGAAAGCGTCGTTTACATAACAGTCGGCATAAGAAGCAAGTACTTTAGTAAATTCTTTCTGGCTTTCTTTTATCGCTTTTTTAGCCGCTTTTTTCTCTTCATCCGAAGCGTCTTCTGCCAAGCCGCGTGGTTTACCTTCCTCTTCTGCGTAGAAACGAAGATTTTCCAGTAATAAAGCTTCGCCCGGTTTCAAAGCGGCAACTTGTGCCTGTGCTTTTTGGCAATCTTCTGCAAACTGAACATTTACACCCAAGAGCTCAGAAACGTGAGACAGGATATGTTTTAAAGAATATTTCGGATCCGGATTCTTTTTAGGACGGCCCATGTGAGAAGCGATAATCAAGCTTCCACCGTCTGCTAAGATTTTTTTCAATGTTGGGAGAGCTCCACGGATACGAGTGTCATCGGTAATGTTAAAGTTCTCGTCTACCGGAACATTGAAGTCTACACGAACAAATGCCTTTTTACCGGCAAAATTGAAATTGTCAATTGTTTGCATAATTTCTTTTTTTGTTATTAATGTTTAGAATACCTATTCTTTATATTTGCCGCAAAGTTATTAAATAATGAAGAATATACAGATAAAAAACACTTAATTGTTAGCTTTTTATCTCTATATTCTGTCATTTTTTTCGTGATTCATGTATGTTGTGCTCTTTTTTGTAATGTTTGCATAGCAATTGCAACCCACACTGTTCGCAGTGGGGAGCACGCGCGGTACAAGTGTACCGTCCGTGTAAAATGAGCCAGTGATGTGCGGTGGGAATAATGGATTCGGGTATGTATTTTACCAATTCCTTTTCAACGCTATAGGGGGTAGTGCAACGCTCCGGCACTAATCCTATCCGGTGACTGACTCTGAACACATGCGTATCTACGGCCATAGCCGCCTTGTTGAACACAACGGCTTGAATCACGTTAGCTGTCTTTCGTCCTACTCCCGGAAGCTTAACCAAATCTTCCAGATTATCGGGAACCTCTCCGTGAAAGTCGTTTACCAGCATTCGGGCCATGCCTACCAGATGTTTCGCTTTATTGTTGGGGTACGAAACACTTTTTATGTATTCGAATACCACTTCGGGAGTACTCGCAGCCAAGGCTTCGGGAGTTGGAAAATCGTGGAACAGGGGAGGAGTGATTATGTTGACACGTTTGTCGGTACATTGTGCCGATAAAATCACTGCAATAAGCAGCTCATACGGATTCTTGTAATGAAGTTCCGTTTCAGCTATGGGGATTGCTTTCTGAAAGTAATCGATGACCAGATTATAGAATTCTTGTTTTTTCATCGCTTTATCGTAATTTATTTTTATGAAAATGAGGTGCTACTTTCCAATGGAAAAGGAAGGCGGAAACTATAGTCAGGCAAGCTCCGAACAGATAAGCTTTGTCAAAGGTGCTCACTTCGGCGATGTAGCCTCCTGCAAGCATGCCTATACCGATACCTACATCCCAGGATGTCAGGTAAGTAGAGGTGGCCGTAGCGCGCTGGTTATTAGGCGCCAGGTTCACGAATAAGGTATTGAATGCGGGGAACATGATGCCGAATCCCACTCCTAAAAGGAGGGCAACCAAATAAAAGGCTACAATGCATACATGCTCGTTCCATTGAATAAGGTGTACGCAGCTAGTCAACAAGAAGAAGCTAAAGATGACCAGATAGAAACCGAATGCAATGACCTGGGTAATTTTTCCTTTATCGACCAGCTTTCCGGAGAAGATACGCGAGATAGCCATTCCTATTGCCATAAATGTAAAGAAGAATCCCGTTTCGGTATGAAGCTGGATATTTTTGGCGTACATCGCTACATAATTGGTCGTCATGCCGTACGGGATGGATAACATTAACAAGACGATTCCCGCAGGAATTCCCTTCAGCAAGATAAAACGGTCTAATGAAACCGGCTCCCTCTTTACCGGAGCTTTTTGGGGTGTTTTAACTAAGGATGCCATGATGAATCCAATCGTACACGAACCTAGTGAGGATAAAAAGATGGTATCGAAAGAGATACCGGCATTATGCATAAACAAACCAACCATCGGACCTGTCGACATGGCAAAGTTATTCATTAACCCGTAATATCCCAATCCTTCGCCTCGTCGGGAAGAAGGCATGATATCAATCACGATAGTGTTTCCTCCCACTGTTACCATTCCGAAAGAAAAACCTTGTATCACCCTATATATAATAAATAAGGTAAGTGTGCCGGCTAGCAAATAGCCTATAAACAGAGAGGTGAAAATAAAGTAGGCAATGATATAAAGTGGCTTTCGTGAAAAGGAGTCGAGCAAGTATCCTGAAAACGGACGAATACAAAGGGCGGCAATCGTATAGCAGGATAGTACGATACCGATGGTAGAAGGAGTGGCGTGAAAGCTGTTTGTTAAATAAAACGGTAAGACAGGAATCAATAACCAAAAGCCGAAAAATAAAAGAAAATTAGCTGCTAATATGCAGCAATAACTGGGAGTTACTAAACGCTCTTTCATTGCTCTGATGTAGAATTATGTATTCTTTAAGCGCGGATTTCACGGATTCGTGCGGATGGTATATATCCTAGAGTCCGAGAAATCCGCGCTTCTGATTTTATTCTTGTGAAGTGCTTTTTACTGCAGCTATGGCTTCAAACGTATAGTTCTCTTAAGTGTAGGTAGCACGTAGCTTTAGTTGGCAGCTTCAAATTCTTTTAAGAAACGGGTATCGTTTTCGGAGAACATACGGAGGTCTTTTACCTGATACTTCAGGTTCGTAATACGTTCTACCCCCATACCGAAAGCATAACCGCTATATACTTTGCTGTCTATTCCGCTAGCTTCCAATACATTCGGGTCAACCATTCCGCATCCCAGAATCTCTACCCAACCGGTGTGCTTGCAGAACGGGCATCCCTTTCCTCCGCAAATGTTGCAGCTGATATCCATTTCAGCCGAAGGTTCGGTAAACGGGAAATAAGACGGACGTAAACGGATTTTTGTATCTGCGCCGAACATCTCTTTGGCAAAAAGCAGTAACACCTGTTTCAAGTCGGTGAACGAAACATTTTTATCGATATACAATCCTTCAATCTGGTGGAAGAAGCAATGCGCGCGGTAACTGATAGCCTCGTTGCGATAGACGCGTCCCGGGCAGATGATACGGATAGGCGGTTGGTTGTTTTCCATAGCACGTACCTGTACACTACTTGTATGAGTACGTAGAATAATGTTTTTGGTCACATCGGTATCGTTCGATTCGATGAAAAACGTATCCTGCATATCGCGTGCCGGATGGTCGGCCGCAAAGTTCAGCGAAGTAAATACGTGCAAATCGTCTTCTACTTCGGGCCCTTCGGCAATGCTGAAACCTAACCGTGAGAATATGTCGATGATTTCATTTCTTACAATAGAGAGCGGATGGCGTGTTCCCAAATCTATCGGGTATGCCGTGCGGGTAAGGTCTAAATCATTGCACCCTGTATCCTGACTTTCAAAGATTTCTTTCAGGGCCGTTATTTTTTCTTGCGCACGGTTCTTCAACTCGTTCAGTTTCATGCCTACCTCTTTTTTATTCTCGGCGGCAACATTACGGAAATCGGCCATTAAATCGTTGATCGCTCCTTTTTTACTCAAGTATTTAATACGGAGCGCTTCAAGTTCTTCTGCGTTCTGAGCAGTTAAATTTTCTACTTCGGCCAGCAGCTGTTGAATTTTCTCAATCATATTATAGATGAAATAATTATTCTATGTCAATAAAACTGCGCAAAGGTAATGATTTAAACCGAATATTGTATCGAAATTCAAAATAAAAGAGGTATTTTTGCGCGAATTTTGTGAGATATGAAAACGATATTTGCAGGAATGCTTATTCTGACTTTTTGCTGTGCATGCAACAGTAAAAAGGGAGAGGCTGATTCGATGAATCGGTCGGTAGAAACTTCTGATTCAGTCTGGGAAGGGCCTACTGCTCTCTTGGTAGATACGGCTGAAACAGCGACAATTCCCCGAAATGCGGATGAGCTGTTTGATGATTTTATATATAACTATGCGGCAAATGAAAAGTTGCAAAAAGCCCGGACTGTTTTCCCCCTTTCTTATATAAAGGATGGAGAACAACAGTTTATAGAAGAAAAAAATTGGGAACACGACCATCTTTTTACAAAAGAGAACTATTACACGCTTCTTTATGATAAGGAGGAAGACATGGATTTTGAGAAAAATCCGTCTCTGGATACGGTAAGCGTGGAGTGGATATATCTGGATACGCATGAAATCAGGCAATATCATTTTCAACGGAAGAATGGATTATGGATGCTCACAACTATCGAGCAACACTCTACGTTGGAAGCGCCGTATGAAGATTTCTTGGAGTTCTTTTATAAGTTTGCCAATGATTCCATCTTTCAACGGGAACATGTAGCCCGGCCGTTGAAGTTTGTGACGTCTGACCCGGATGATGAATTTCAGATACTTGAAACCACCCTCGAAGTGGACCAATGGTTTGCTTTTAAACCTTTGCTTCCTCTTCATAAGATGACTAATATTGATTACGGACAGAAATATTCCAAGAACTCGTCCCATAAGATTATTGATTTGAAGGGTATTGGAAACGGGTTTAATAATACCCTCTTTTTCAGGCGTACAGGTGGTGTTTGGAGGCTTGTACAGTTTGAAGACTTGAGCAATTGATAAAATGATTGAATTGAAATTAGAAAAGAATTATGGTGAATCTCTATACGAACTTTCCTTTACTAAAATACAATACATTCGGCATGGATGTACAGGCGGCACGCTTTATAGAGTATGATAGCGTGGACGATTTGAAACAGGTTCTTGCTTCGTTTGCTCCGGATGAATTGTTTCTGCAGATGGGAGGAGGCAGCAACCTGTTGTTTATCGATAATTATCCGGGCACGGTTTTACACTCCCGCATTAAAGGGCGTGAAGTGGTGAAAGAAGATGAAGACTACGTTTGGCTGCGAGCTGGTGCCGGAGAGGTTTGGGATGAATTGGTCGCTTACTGTGTGGAGAACGGATGGGGAGGAGCCGAAAATCTTTCTCTTATTCCCGGTGAGGTAGGAGCCAGTGCCGTACAGAATATCGGAGCATACGGCGTGGAAGCTAAAGATTTGATTACTAAAGTAGAAACTATAGAAATAGCCACGAGAAACGAACGCTCATTCTCTGCGGAAGAGTGTGCGTATGCCTATCGGAAAAGTATTTTTAAAGAAGAGTTGAAAGGGCAATATATTGTAACCTATGTAACGTATCGTTTAAGCAAACAACCGGCATTTCATCTGGATTATGGAAATATCAGGGCCGAGTTGGAGAAGCAAGGCGGTGAGATAACGCTTTCAACCATCCGGGATATAGTGATTGCCATCAGACAGGCTAAGTTGCCCGACCCGACTGTACAGGGCAATGCAGGCAGCTTCTTTATGAATCCTATCATAGAACGTTCACATTATGAGGCTTTGCTGGAAGAATATCCTTCAATGCCGCATTATGATGTGGATGAGTCCCATGTAAAAGTTCCTGCCGCATGGATGATTGACCAGTGTGGCTGGAAGGGTCGTTCGTTGGGACGTGCCGGGGTGCACGATAAGCAAGCATTGGTTTTAGTGAATAAAGGCGGAGCTACAGGCTCGGAGATTATTATGCTTTCCCAGGCTATCTGTTTGTCGGTAAAAGATAAATTCGGAATAGACATCCATCCGGAAGTCAATTTTATATAAGAAGAACAAAGAGCATGAAAATTACGATATTAGGTAGTGGCACTTCAACGGGGGTGCCCGAGATTGGTTGTACATGTAAAGTGTGTACTTCTACTGATGTTCGTGATAACAGATTGCGTGCGTCAGCTCTATTCGAAACGGAAACGGAACGTATCCTGGTCGATTGCGGACCGGATTTCAGAATGCAGATGTTGAAACGTGAGTTTAAGAAAATAGATGGCGTACTAATTACTCATGAGCATTACGACCATGTGGGAGGTATTGACGACCTGCGTCCGTTTTGCCGCTTTGGAGAAGTGCCTCTTTATGCCGAAGAGTATACGGCGGAACGTCTGGCACGTCGGATGCCTTATTGCTTTGACGAGCATAAATATCCGGGAGTTCCTCAAGTCTCTTTGAAGGTAATACAGCCGGAGCGGCCTTTTTATATTCATCAATCGAAGATTGTTCCCATCCGTGTGATGCACGGGCCGTTGCCTATATTGGGATATCGGATAAATGAGGTTGCTTATATTACTGATATGAAAACAATGCCGGAAGCTGAATTTGCATTATTGGAGAACGTAAAATGTCTGATTGTGAACGCACTTCGTCCGGAATCTCATTGGACGCATCAAAATTTGGAAGAAGCATTGGCTTTTGCGGAGAGGGTAGGAGCCGGTGAAACTTATTTCATTCACATGAGTCACCATATGGGACTGCATGCCGAAGTAGAGAAAAATCTTCCTCCGCACGTTCATTTGGCATACGATGGTTTGGAAATTGAGGTTTAATTCAGGCTGTTATTTATAAACTTGCTTTCGTAACAGCTGTTGTTTGTAGTTGTATGAAACGTTTTCCAATTACTTGCGCTAGCTTTTGAGTGCTTCTTATTGTTCTGATTGTACGGAGAACTTGTTCTGTCCTGTTGTTTGTTCTATCACCATAACGATAAATTCAATCTCGGTTATCTGCTTGTCCCTTGTTTGATATAAATTCTAAATGTTCCGTATTACAGTCAAAGAGTTTGCTGTCTCTCTTATAAACCCTTGTAGGTTAATATGATGTTGGCATTTACATTTTCCGTAGCCTTTACCAGTTGTAGCGACAGTGTAAAATACTGGAAAAAGTCTTTGTGCTTAAAAAAGAATGAAGGAACATACTGGGCGTATTCCTGCGGATATTTAAATATCTGCTCCATATCGGTCATCAATGTAAAATTGGGCTCTTGCGATAAGTCCGTCATCTCTTTTTGGAAGAGGGGCTGCTCTTCCGTCTGGTCTGTTAGCAATTGCAAATAGCAGACTAAGTCGTCCGGTTTATTGGATAACAATAGCTGTTGATTGAATAACGTTGCATAGAGTGACATCTCTTCGCGGGGTTTGGACTGGAACATAAACTTGTTTATGAACGCTCCTTCTTGCAAGGGGGATAGGACATATACTTTTCCATTAATCCGTTTATATAGCGAGGGCGCTCTGAAAAGGCTTATCCATTCGGACTCTGAACCTGTAAACGATTGCGATAACGGAAAAGTGAGAATGCGATGTACTTGCGTCGTATCGTTTCCCTCGAATTCGATAAAACTGATTTCTCCTTGGGTGTAATCTTTAATAAAATCATAAAAAGAATAGGGTGTGGCGGTAGCCACACTGTCTTCCCGAAAGGAGGGTAAAATGGATTCTCCGTCGGAAATAGCCAGTTGATAGAATAATAATGTTTTCTCGGGCAAGAGCCGGTCTGCTATTAAATTCACTTTTTTCCCTCCCGACATCTTCTGTGCAAATGAATCTTTCGAATCATCGAAACAGTTCCCGGCCATATAGATAGCCTCATTATGTATCCGTATATTGAATTCTGTCCAATTGGATAACGGTTGACTTCGTGCATACAAATACAGACTGTTGGCCGGCTTTTTCTGTGTGGATAATAGGGCAAACACGGAATCGTTCTGTATGGAAGGCATTCGGTGCAGGTGCGTATCAATCACTTTTTCTATGAGTTTTTTTTGGAAACTGATAGCATAAAATCCTTTTTGGAAATAGCAGGCAAGAAATTCTTCGTTGGTAATGGGGTATATAAGAATGGATTCCCCGTTGTATTTAACCTCTTTCGGAACAATCGTGGTAGTGTTGGCTTGTTTTAAGAAAGATTCGATGAAACTTTTATCTTCATTGCCCAGATGTCCGTATATAACTTGGTCGGCAGAACTCTCCGGAGAGTGAAAACTGATAAGCAGGTGGTTCATCTGTCCGCTTAAACCATGTGCCTTTTGTTCATCGAGATAGTTGAATTTCTTATCCAGTAGATTAATCAAATCGGATATTTGCAGTCCTTTATATGATTCGGAAAAAGCCGTATAATGCAGGTTTTGGAATAAACTATGTATATTGTTGACCTCTATGATGGCCTCACAGTCTTCGGGGATTAATGAAAATAGATTGGTTTTCCCGTTTTTTTCTTGTAGTTCCAACTTCACATAATAGAACGTTCCTATTGCGCTACACAGCAGTAGGATGACCAGTAGGATGATTGTCCTTGATATGGTTTTCTTGTTCATATAGATGTGAATTTTCCTTTTTAAACAAACAAACCTTGATAATTGTTGCAAAAATATAAAAAAACTTCAAAATAAAAATGATTCTTAATAAAATAATGCATGAAATACGAAAATCTTAATTGATGTTACAAAACATACTTTTTTCATTGAATCGCTTGCAGTGTTAGAAAAAGTGCGTATCTTTGCAATGTGTTTTTCATAGTATTAGATTTAAGGTTAACAAAAGGTTGGGTCAAGGCGTTGACCCTTTTTTTATGTCTGTACTTTAGTAACCTCTGTCTGGGGGACGCTTGTTCCCATTTCCAAAACTCTTTTTAGCCATCTATAGATTCCTTTTCTTGGTAAGGTTGATATGTTCTTAATTCATTTCAGTATTGTTGCAAAAGTCTTTGTTTTCCAAAGCGTGTTCGTGTTGGTACTGTTCTTTGTTTGTTTTAACGTGAATTTGTGGGAATTTCGTAGAGTGTAGTTTGTGCTGTTGACGGAGTTTTTTATTCGTTTCAATGGTTGCTATATTTTAGCTGTTATCAGAATCCTTTACATCTTAATAAACTGATACGGAACTTATTTTTTAGTCTCCGTTCATTTTCCGGGAAATGAACGTTCAGTAGGAGAGAAACGAACGTTCGTTTCCTCTCTAATGAACGTTCGTTATAAAATAAGGTATAAATAAGGAGCTGCGGAGTATAGATAGAAAAAGAAAAAATTCCGGACAATTAATCTTATCCGGAATTCTTTTCTGTTTATAGAGCTATTTTATTAGTTCCTTCGCTTTTTCATCACTAGGATGGTAATAGGCATTGGTAAGCCTCTTTTTATTCAAATAAAGATTTGGCAATACCCATTTCCAAACCACGCAATTCGGCTAAACCGCGCAGACGGCCTAAGCATGAATATCCCGGATTGGTTTTCTTTTTCAAATCATCAATCATCTGATGCCCATGGTCGGGACGCAACGGGATGGAAACTTTGCGGCGTTGTTGCAAAGCCAGCAAGTTCTTCATTACATGGAACATATCTACATTGCCCTCCAAATGGTTCGCTTCATAGAAGTTTCCTTCCGCATCGCGCTGTGTACTGCGCAGGTGGACAAAGTTAATGCGGTCACCTAATCGTTCCATCATACCGGCCAAGTCGTTATCCGCCCGTACTCCTAACGAACCGGTGCATAGACATAATCCGTTGGATACATTCGGAACAGCCTCTACCAGTTTGTTGAAATCTTCTTCCGTACTCATGATGCGCGGTAATCCTAATATAGTATAAGGTGGGTCATCCGGATGAATAACCAATTTTACACCGACTTTATCCGCTACCGGAGCTATTTGTTTCAGGAAGAAAATCAGGTTGGCACGAAGCTTTTCGGCATCTATATCCTTGTAACGGTCGAGGGCTTCCTGGAATTGGGCTACGGTGAAGCTTTCTTCCGAACCGGGCAATCCCGCAATCATGTTGCGTACCAATAAGTTCTTTTCCTCTTCACTCATTTTTTCGAACCGGGCTTTTGCTTTCTCTATTTCCTCTTTTGTATAGTCCTTTTCCGCATTCGGACGTTTTAAGATAAACAAGTCGAATGCAATGAAAGCTGCTTTTTCGAAACGAAGCGCTTTCGAACCGTCAGGAAGTGTGTAAGCCAGGTCTGTACGTGTCCAATCCAGCACCGGCATGAAATTATAGGTTACAATCATGATGCCGCATTGAGCCAGATTACGAAGACTTTGCTTGTAGTTTTCGATATAGCGCATAAAGTCGCCGGTTTGCGTCTTGATGTGTTCGTGTACCGGCACGCTTTCTACTACCGACCAGGTAAGGCCGGCCTCTTCAATCATTTTTTTGCGTTTCGCTATCTCTTCCACTGTCCAAACCTCTCCGTTGGGGATATGGTGAAGGGCGTTGACAATACCCGTAGCACCTGCTTGTCTGATGTCTGAAAGGCTGACCGGGTCATTCGGACCATACCAGCGCCATGTTTGTTCACATAAATACATAATTCTATTTATATTATCTGTTTATAATTTTAAATTCTTGTAATAAGCTTGACAAAAATAGGATGAATGATTGAAATGGACAACATTTTGAGAGAGTAAATTTACTTTTTGTCGGGATGCATGGTAGCATTTGGAAAAATTCTTTATCTTTACCTCCAATCGGTTAGAATGGAGTATGGCTTTTCTCGGTCGGAGAGAAGAAGTTTGGAATTGTTTCTTTTCGGCAGGAATAAGAATGAATGAAGCGTCGAATAATCATTTCCCCGATAGAATTGTTATATATAGATAACTAAATAGGAAAAAATTATGGCTTTAAAAGTTGCTTTTTTTGATACCAAGCCTTATGATGAGGCTTCTTTTTGCGAGGTAAACCAGTTGTATGGGTTCGATATCATTTATTTTAAGGGACATCTTACGATGAATACGGTTCCTTTGACAAAGGGGGTGGATGCGGTTTGCATCTTTGTAAATGATGTGGCTAACGCACAAGTTATCGACCAGCTTGTAGAAAATGGGGTAAAACTAATTGCTTTACGTTGTGCCGGATATAATAATGTTGACTTGAAGGCGTGTAAAGGACGTATTCCGGTGGTACGTGTTCCGGCTTACTCTCCCCATGCAGTGGCTGAATATACAGTGGCGCTGATGCTTACTCTGAACCGCAAAATACAGCGTGCGAGCTGGCGTACACGGGATGGCAATTTCTCTTTGCACGGACTGATGGGCTTCGATATGTATGGGAAAACGGCAGGTATTATCGGTACCGGAAAGATTGCTAAAATTCTGATTGAGATTCTTCGCGGGTTCGGTATGAACATATTGGCTTACGATGTTTATCCGGACGAGGCTTATGCCAAGAAACATCAGGTAACCTATACTTCGTTGGATGACCTCTATGCCCATTCGGACATCATCTCTCTCCATTGTCCGTTAACAGAACAAACCAAGCACATCATTCATAAAGATTCCATCCAAAAAATGAAAGACGGAGTGATGATTATCAATACGGGACGAGGGGCTTTGATTCAGGCGAACGATTTAATAGAAGGTTTGAAGACAAAGAAAGTAGGTTCGGCAGCTTTGGATGTATACGAAGAAGAGAGCGACTATTTTTATGAAGATAAAAGTGATAAAATTATCGATGATGATACCTTAGCCCGTTTGCTTTCATTTAATAATGTGATAGTTACCTCTCATCAGGCTTTTTTCACTAAAGAGGCTTTAAGTAATATCGCTCACACTACCTTGCAGAATCTGAGAGATTACCAGGTGGGCAAGGAATTAGTGAATGAAGTAAAGTAAAGGAAATATAATCTTTAAAAAGCTTCGTTCTTTGTAAGATTATTTATAGTTTTGCAATTTGAAATCCGAAAGTGTTTGGAATTCGGCATTATTGTTATTAAAATAATAAGAAGCGTTGTGCTTCATTCTTGTTTAGCGAAAGTCTGGTACATTTTCATTGAACACAAGAATGACATCATGGTTCTTACGCTTAGGCGTGGGCTTGCTGTCTATTTTGTTGTTCAAAGGGTTTACCAGAGCCTCGCTAAAACGGAATAGCATACAGTCCCACGCTTCGTGTTCGGGATAAGAGCTTTAGGGGCAAAGCTATGGTGAAATGAAAAAGATATAATAATGACAGACAAACCTACATTATTGGTAGCCGAAGATGACGAAAGCTCTTTTCTGCTATTACAGATGTTATTGAAAAAAGACTACCAGATAGAGCATGCCATAAATGGTTTGGAGGCAGTGCGAATGGTTAAGGAGGGAAGTTACGACGCTGTCCTGATGGATATTCGTATGCCGGAAATGGATGGGCTTGAAGCGCTGCGACAGATACGCAAGTTTAATGAAACCATCCCGGTTGTCATGCAGACAGCCAATGCTTTTGATTCAGATAAAGAAAGCTCGATAGAAGCCGGTTGCTCCGGTTTTATCACTAAACCCATCATGGCTTCTCAATTGAAGGAGACTCTGAAAAACGTGCTGGGGGGGGGTAAAAAAGGAGTACAAGACAATGGCTTGTGAACTTGTACCCTTTCTTTTCAGGGAGGTTACCCTGACTTCCTATGCTTTTTAGAATCGATAATTCAAACCCACCCCGAAGACTTTGTTGGTACGCGTAAATACATCTTTTCCTGCTAACGTGGTGCCATTGTAATTCTCGCTTTCTTTTGTGTATTTGTCATAATTCGTCCAGAAATAGGCGATGTTTAGTTTCATGTCCTCAGACAAGTTAATGCCTGTTCCTAATCCGATAGAGTAAGAGCTCGTTACGAAACTTAAATCCGTCATGTATTTGTCTGTGATACCGTAATTCGTACTCTGGATACCGGCACTTACCTGAATCATTTTGTTCAGGTCATATTCAATACCTCCTAAATATTCCAATGTACCGTGGCTCAGATATTTCTGTCTTCCGGTAGTCTCTCCGGTTTCCAAATCCAGTAAATCGGCCATTTTGGCGTCTTTGTCGAAAAAGTAGTGGAAACCTCCTGATATACGTAAAGAAGGCATGAGCTCGTAGGAAGCTCCGATAGCGAACATGGCCGGAATATCGTGAGGGGTATTCACACCGTCTCCATACGCTTTTTTCAGTATACCTGTATTCATGTCCTCACACTTATTCGTTTCATTTTCCACGTTCAGATTCGTGTTGAATTCCATCTTGGCACCTATGTTTAATTTGCCATATTTAAAATCCACGCCGATAATCGGAGTTAGTCCCCATCCGGTCTGGTCGCAGTCGAGTTCCAGTTTAGCCAGTGAGGTAGGAGTGCTGCTCTCGTTCGGCATATCGGCATATAGGTAACCGGAATACGAATCGAATACATAGTTCATTCTGAAACCGGCGTAGGCTGCCCAATGCTCGCTTATCTTATAGGTAGCTCCTAATTGCGCTCCATAAATGAACTGCTTGCCGGTCATGGCCGAATTAATTTCGTATTTGTCCGGAGTAATTGCGTTCTCCGGTCCGTAAGCTGCTGCCGTTTGTTTGTAGATAAGAGCCATCACCTGAGAGTCGAAAGAACCCAATCCATCGTCGAAAGTCGCTTTTCCGCCGCCGCCTGTAATTGCGAAACCTCCCGAAATCGTCCAGTCGCCCTTTTTATAGGCAGCCTGGAAAGAAGGAATAATCGGAGCCGAAGCTTTTCCTTCGTATTCTTTCGTCTCATCCTGGTAACCTTGGTATTTAAACATGCCGAAAGTCGACCGAATGGTTCTCGTTTGGTATGCACTTTGAATATTGAGTGATAAATGAAATCCGTCTTTTAGGAAGGCTAAACCTGCCGGATTCGAATAAACAGCATCAATTTCTAACGATGCGTCCCTGGCCGGGTTGCGGAGAAATGCAATGTGTTGATTGGTGTTAGTAAGAATACCTCCTGCAAAAGTTGAGGCTGAAACCATTAGCAACGCTGTGCTAATGAATAGATTTGCTTTTTTCATTCTATTGTTTTTTATTGTTTGCGGCGGCAAAGGTATGAAAAAGATTCACAAGAAACCGTTTCGTTTGAAACTTTTTTATCTGTAACCAATGAGAAAACGTAAAAATGTATCTTATAAAAGAAGGTATCTCAAAGCTTTTTTGTACTTTTGCACCCTATAATAATTTAAGATAATAATAAGCAAAGATAAGTATGTTCGATAATTTAAGTGAAAGACTTGAGAGATCGTTTAAGATTTTGAAGGGTGAAGGAAAAATCACCGAAATCAATGTGGCTGAAACGTTGAAAGACGTGCGTAAAGCATTGTTGGATGCCGACGTAAACTATAAGGTAGCCAAGAACTTTACGGATACGGTAAAAGAAAAGGCATTGGGACAAAACGTGCTGACTGCCGTAAAGCCGAGCCAATTGTTAGTTAAAATCGTACATGATGAGTTGACCACCTTAATGGGAGGTGAAACGGCGGAATTGGAATTGAACGGACGTCCGGCCGTTATCCTGATGTCGGGTTTGCAAGGTTCCGGTAAAACGACTTTTTCCGGCAAGTTGGCTCAAATGCTTAAAAATAAAAAGCACCGCAATCCGTTGTTGGTTGCTTGCGACGTTTATCGTCCGGCGGCTATCGAACAGTTGAGAGTGTTGGGAGAGCAAATCAACGTTCCGGTATATAGCGAAATCGATAGCAAGAATCCGGTAGAGATTGCCCTGAATGCTATCAAGGAAGCGAAAGCAAAAGGCTACGATTTGGTGATTGTCGATACGGCAGGACGTCTGGCTGTCGACGAGCAGATGATGAACGAGATTGAAGCCATTAAGAATGCCGTTAATCCTGATGAAACGCTGTTTGTGGTAGATGCCATGACTGGTCAGGATGCGGTGAATACAGCCAAAGAGTTTAATACCCGCCTTAATTTTAATGGTGTTGTTTTAACCAAACTCGATGGTGATACCCGTGGTGGTGCGGCGTTATCTATTCGTACAGTGGTTAATAAACCGATTAAGTTTATCGGTACGGGCGAAAAACTGGATGCACTCGATGTATTCCATCCTTCCCGTATGGCCGACCGTATTCTCGGTATGGGTGATATCGTTTCGTTGGTAGAACGTGCGCAGGAACAATATGACGAGGAAGAAGCGAAACGCCTGCAAAAGAAGATAGCTAAAAACCAGTTTGATTTCAATGATTTCCTTACCCAGATTGCTCAGATTAAGAAAATGGGTAACCTGAAGGACTTGGCTTCCATGATTCCGGGAGTAGGCAAAGCGTTGAAAAATATCGATATAGACGATAATGCATTCAAGAGTATCGAAGCTATAATCTATTCCATGACACCGAAAGAACGTTCCAATCCGGAAATATTGAACGGTTCGCGCCGTGCCCGCATTGCGAAAGGAAGCGGAACCAATATTCAGGAAGTAAACCGTTTGCTGAAGCAGTTCGACCAGACTCGTAAGATGATGAAGATGGTAACAGGCAGCAAAATGGGTAAAATGATGCCGAAAATGAAACCTTGATAAAATAAGAGGAATAAGTAAAAAGGAGAAAGAAGAAAAAACTTTCTCCTTTTTTATAATGTGGCCTGACTGATTTTCATTACATTTGCTGAATTCATTAAATAAAAAGCATAGTCATGAAACATTTCTTATTTGCACCTGCTGCGCTGTTGACACTCCTTTGTGCCTGTAATGCAACGCAGCCCCAGCCGGATTCCTATACGGTGGAAGGAGAGTTAGAGGATACGTTGTCTAACGGTAAAATGATTTACATCTCACGTTATGACGACTATAAAATTCTGGACAGTACCCGGGTGGAGGGGAATAAGTTTGTCTTTACAGGCAAAGTGGACACGGCTTCTATGTGCCGTATTGATGTTACACACGAAGCTTTCGGTAATTTTATTCTGGAAAATGGAACGATACGGGTCAATTTAGTAGACTATAACCAACCGTCCGGTACTCCGATGAATGAGGCTATGGCTAAAATTGCAGTCGAAGAGGACAGCATTTACAACTTGATGTCTCAGAAGAGGGAGGAATTGAAAAAACAATATCCGGATAAAGACGAGTTCCAAACGCAATGGACGGCCTATATGGATACTCTTCGCGAAGGCTGGGAACAACGTTGCCGGGAACTTTATAAAGGCCATAATAATGATGCGGTAGGATTCTTTCTCTTGTATACAAACTTTATGCGGGGGTTGGATTCCGAGGTACAGGAAGCTATCATAAATGAATTCGGCCCGCTACTGAAATCTACCCGAATGGTGCAGGAGACACTTAAGCTTATTGCCGGACAAAAGAATACGGCCGAAGGAAAGCCTTTTGTCGATGTGAAAGGTAAAGATGCGGAGGGTAAGGAGGTTGCCTTGTCCGATTTCGTAGGAAAAGGAGACTATGTGCTAATGGATATGTGGGCAAGCTGGTGCGGCCCTTGCAGAGGTGAGATTCCGAACCTTGCCCAATTGTACAATCGGTATAAAGGTAAAGGTTTTACAGTGGTAGGCCTCTTTGTTTGGGATGAAGAAAGTAATTTAAAGAAATCTTTGGAGGAAGAAAAGATAACGTGGCCGCAAGTAATCGATACGGAAGGAAATGCCATGGATTTGTACGGAGTGAGCGGTATTCCTCAAATTATCCTGTTCGCTCCTGACGGAACGATTGTAAAGCGTAACCTCCGTGGAGAAAACATGATTCAGACAGTAGACAAAATAATGAGTAATAAATAAAATAAGTTTAGATTTATGCAATTAATAGACGGAAAAGCCATTTCGGAACAGGTAAAGCAGGAAATTGCCGCAGAAGTAGCCGAGATGGTGGCAAAGGGAGGTAAACGTCCTCATTTGGCAGCCATCTTGGTTGGACATGATGGCGGAAGTGAAACGTATGTGGCTGCAAAAGTCAAAGCATGCGAGGTATGTGGATTCAAATCTTCATTGATTCGTTACGAAGCGGATGTAACGGAAGAAGAATTGCTCGCTAAAGTGCGCGAACTTAATGAGGATGACGATGTTGACGGATTTATTGTACAATTGCCGTTGCCTAAACATATTTCGGAGCAGAAAGTAATTGAGACTATTGATTACCGCAAGGATGTGGATGGTTTCCATCCTATCAATGTGGGGCGCATGTCTATCGGTTTGCCTTGCTATGTATCGGCCACTCCGAACGGTATTCTTGAATTGCTGAAACGCTATAATATAGAAACGTCCGGCAAGAAATGTGTAGTGTTGGGACGCAGCAATATTGTAGGAAAGCCGATGGCTTCGCTGATGATGCAGAAGGCTTATCCGGGTGATGCCACGGTGACGGTATGTCATAGCCGCAGCCGGGATTTGGAAAAAGAGTGCAGCGAAGCGGATATTATTATTGCAGCTTTGGGACAGCCTAATTTTGTGAAAGCTGAGATGGTGAAAGAGGGCGCAGTGGTGATTGATGTGGGTACTACTCGTGTGCCGGATGCTACAAAGAAATCCGGTTTCAAGTTAACGGGTGATGTGAAATTTGATGAAGTGGCTCCGAAATGTTCCTTCATTACACCCGTTCCGGGAGGTGTAGGACCGATGACCATTGTTTCATTGATGAAGAATACCCTGTTAGCCGGTAAGAAAGAAATCTATAAATAACAGAAGTTTGGTCAGCTGAATTTCAATAAATAACATTTCTTTTATGAAGAAGATTGGTATAGCATGTTTGCTGTTTTTTATGACTCTGGCCGTAAATGCTCAGAAAGCAGAGATGAAGGTGGGAGATAAGTTACCCGATTTTCAACTGAAGTCGTCGGTATACGGAAATGTATCAACGGCCGATTTGAAAGGAAAAGTAGTACTGGTTAGTCTGTTTGCTACCTGGTGCGGCCCTTGCCAGCTGGAACTGGCGGAAGTGCAGAAAACATTATGGCCTGCCTATAAAAATAACAAAGACTTTGTATTGTTAGTGATAGGCCGGGAACATACTGACGAACAGTTACAGGCATACAATGAAAAGAAAAAATTCTCTTTCCCATTGTATCCTGACCCAAAACGGGAAGTCTTCTCTTTGTTTGCTGAAATGTCTATTCCGCGCGCATACCTGTTCGGAAAAGATGGAAAAGTGGTTTATACCTCTATCGGATACGGTGAAGAAGAGTTCCGGAATTTGATGAAAGCAGTTGAAAAGGCTTTAAAATAAGGAAGGAAACACTTAAATAAAAAACATACCATGAAACATTTCTTACTTGCATCTGCTGCGCTGTTGACACTATTTTGTGCCTGTACAACGCAATCCCAACCGAATGCATATACGGTGGAAGGGGAATTGAATGACACGCTGTTTAACGGTCAGAAGATTTACATCATGCGTTTTGACGACCGTAAACTGATAGATAGTACCTTGGTAGAGGGAAATAAATTCACGTTTACAGGTAAAGTGGACACGGCTTCTTTGTGTCGCATAGATATCACACAGGAGGTTTTCGGTATTTTTATTCTGGAAAACGGAACAATACGGGTTAATTTAGAGGATTATGACCAGCCGTCCGGAACCCCGATGAATGAGGCGTTAGCTAAGATTGCAGCCGAAGAAGATAGTACTTTCACTTTCTATTCTCAGAAAAGGAAAGAGTTTAAACAGCAATATCCGGATAAAGAAGAGTATAGAAAGCAATGGTCTGCTTATGAGAATACCCTTTACCAAAGTTGGGAACAACGTTGCCGGGAACTTTATAAAGAGCATAACGATGATGCGGTAGGATTCTTTATCTTCTATACAGGTTTCATGCAGCGTCTTACTTCTGAGACACAAGAAAATATATTGGAAGGCTTGGGTCCCTGGTTGAAATCTACTAAAACCATACAAGATGTCCTGATGCGTGCCGAGAGAAAGAAAATAACGGCCGAAGGAAAGCCTTTTGTTGATGTGAAAGGCAATGATGCAGAGGGTAAGGAGATAGCCTTATCCGATTTCGTAGGAAAAGGTAACTACGTGCTAATGGATATGTGGGCAAGCTGGTGCGGTCCTTGCAGAGGTGAGATTCCGAACCTTGCCCAACTGTACAATCGGTATAAAGATAAAGGCTTTACGGTAGTGGGTCTTTTTGTGTGGGATGAAGAAGGGAATTTGAAGCCGGCGTTGGAAGAAGAAAAGATAACGTGGCCGCAAATAGTCGATACGGAAGGAAATGCCGCAGATTTATATGGAGTGGATGGTATTCCTCAAATAATCTTGTTTGCTCCCGACGGAACGATTGTGAAGCGTGACCTTCGTGGAAAAGATATGATTCAAACAATAGACCAAATAATGAATAATAGATAAGTAAGAAAAGAGTTATGCTGTAGTATAAAGGCAGGCACAAACCGTAAAGAGATTATTTCTTTTCGTTTTGTGCCTGTTCTGTTTTTATTTTATTTATATTTGGAAACAATAAAAACAAGTGAAAAAATGAAACATCTATTAATTTGCAGGTTGGCTCTTGTGTGCCTTTTATTTCCGGTTGTCACTTCTGCCGTAAACCGGGAGGTGAAGTATCCTACTTATACTTTGCGTAATACCGAAACATTGGAAATTGAAAAAATCGTGGTCACGGATACGGCAACGGTTTTGTCGGTAGATGCCTATTCGCGCCCCAATTACTGGGTAGCTCTTTCTTCCCGTACTATATTGAAAGGGAAAGAAACGGGGAAGACATACCGTTTGTTGCGTTCCGATGGTTTTGCGTTGGATTCGAGAGTGGTTATGCCGGAATCAGGTAATGTTTCTTTCACTTTATATTTTGAACCTCTCGACAGTGAGGAGCAGCAGCTGGATTTTATAGAAGGTGAGTCTCCAAATGATTTTCGTATCGAAGGACTCTCTTTTACGCCTCCTTCTCAGGGGAATAAAATAGATACTCATCTGAAAGGCGTACTGGTAGACCGTCCGCAAACCAGCCGTTTAATGATTCTTGCTTCGGGGAAAGACCCGCGGACTTCTTCCTGGGTTTCCATACCTGTCAGGGAGGGCAAATTTGATTATCATTTTTATACGAATGAAGAAAAGGCGTATAGCTTGATTTGTTGGGATGATTTTTTAAGTGGTTCGATGCCCAATTGTGTTTTCTTCTCGGAATCGGGAACCGTGGATTTTACACTGTACCCTTCGGAGCATAACCCTTTCTGCGAAATAAAAACAACCAATCCTTTAACACAGGAGTACCAGAATTTTAGACAATTGGAAAAGAAGACATTTTTGTCGGAAACTGAGGCGCAAAATAAGAGATACGAACAGCTGGAAGCTGATAGTTGCTTCTATACAAAAGCTTATAATGATTTTTGGAAACGTTTTGAGAAAGAAACGGATTCTTTTAAACGGGATAAGCTGTTTGCTGAACGGGATAGTCTGGAAGCTACCGATGCTTTTTATACTCCTCAGGCTATTCAGTGGAAAAAAGAGTACAGAGAGCTGGATAGCCGGATTAATAAATGGAGATGGGCCTATTTCGACGCACATCCTTCTGTGGTAGGATTGTATTGGATTCAGCAAAGCGTTTGTTATAATCCGGAGAAAGAAGGGGCGGAGAAATTATTTATATCCCGTTATGAATCTTTGTTTCCCAATCATTCTTCCGCTAAAGAAATACGGATGATGATTGACGGGTTGAAGTTGCTTCCCGGTGCTAAATATTTGGAGGTAACGGCTCCCGATTTGCAGGGTAGGGAGGTGAATGTAAATACCTATATTCGTGGAAAAATAGCTTTGGTTGACTTGTGGGCTTCGTGGTGCGGTCCTTGTCGGCGCCGGGCTATAGGTATGATTCCTGTATATGAAAAATATAAAGAGAAAGGTTTTACAATCATTGGTATAGCACGTGAGCAGGGTTCTTCTGCCGCAATGGAGGCTGCTATCCGCAAGGATGGATACCCATGGCTGAATCTGATAGAGTTAAACGATAAAAACTATATATGGATGCGTCATCATTTAAGTAATGCTGCCGGCGGTACTTTCTTAATAGATAAGGATGGAACGATTCTGGCGGTAGACCCCGAACCGGAAGAGGTGGAGCGTATTCTGCAAACCAAATTATAATAGAACCGGCTTATGAGGCATACCGTATGGAACAATAGGGTGCTGTGGGTTGTCCTGGTTTACGGACTTTCATGTGTGGCGGCGTGGAGCCAGTGGACTGGTGATACACTTTTCTGCCCTAAACAGGAATTTACTCTTCCCAAACAGGAGCTGACCTTACTCTTTGTGGGCGATTTAATGCAGCATCAGGCACAGATAGATGCTGCACGCACAACAAGCGGATACGATTATTCGGATTGTTTCCTCCGGGTAAAGGATGAAATAGAGAAAGCCGATTTGGCGATAGGGAATTTGGAAGTAACGCTTGCCGGAAAGCCATATCGGGGCTATCCTCAGTTTAGCGCACCCGATGCCTATCTGGAGGCTATCCGGGAGGCTGGTTTCGATGTATTGCTTACCGCTAACAATCACTGTCTCGACCGGCGGAAGAAGGGATTGGAACGTACCGTTCTTCTTTTGGATTCTTTGGAAATACCTCATGCCGGCACTTATGTGAATAAAGAAGAGAGAGCACAGCACTATCCCTTGTTGATAGAAAAGAACGGTTTCCGAATCGTATTGCTAAACTATACGTATGGCACGAACGGGATATCGGTGGACACACCAAATGTTGTTAATTATATAGACCGGGCTGTTATAGAAGAAGACATAGTGAAAGCCCGGGCAATGCATCCCGATGTGTTGATAGCCTGTATGCATTGGGGCATTGAATATAAATCGTTGCCGGAAAAAGCCGATAAACAGCTGGCTACCTGGTTGCTGGAGAAAGGGGTAGACCATGTTATCGGTTCGCATCCCCATGTGGTTCAGCCCATGGAGGTGGTTTGCGATTCGGTAGGAGAGAAACATCTCGTAGTCTATTCGCTGGGCAATTATCTGTCCAATATGTCCAAGCGTGCTACAGACGGAGGTTTGATGGTGAGGTTAACCTTGGAGAAAACAGACCATAAAGTCCGTTTAACGGATTGTGCTTACAGTCTGGTATGGGTTTCCCGTCCGGTGTTAAGTGGAAAGAAGAATTTTCAGCTTTATCCGGCCGGAATCTCTCCGGATAGTCTTAATGTATTAGAAAAGAGTAAATTAAATCTATTTTTGAAAGATTCCCGTACACTCTTTAATACCCATAATAAAGGAATTAGCGAATATATTTTTAAATAATTTCGTTGGAAAATTTGCAGATTCAAAGAAAACTCCTATCTTTGCATCGCTTTTGAAAAATAAGCCAACATGGTGACTATAGTTCAGTTGGTTAGAGCGTCAGATTGTGGTTCTGGATGTCGTGGGTTCGAGCCCCACTAGTCACCCCCAAAAAAGAAAGTTGTGTCAAAATGATGGCACAACTTTTTTTTATGTACATAGAAATATTCCTTAAATAGAAAAAATAAAGCCAACTTATTCATTGCAAATGAGTTGACCTTTTTTGTATCTTTAGATATAATCCTTAGACGAGAGATATAACATTATATCGAACATGATAAGAGAAAAGAATGTGGCATAATATAAATACCTCTATTTTTTAGCCATTTCTTATAAGATAGGTTTGACAATATCTATTCTTAAACCAAGTGCATCAATGATACGAAACCCTCCCTGTGACGGATGACGGATAAAACCCCTATTTTCCCCATAATTATATAGCTATTTAAATAAATAATATATATTAAAATATTAACATATATTATTTATTATATTATCATATATATTTAGCAGGAAATAGGGGTTTTATCCGTCATCCGTCACACTTCCCGTTTTTCGAAGATTTTTTATATCTTATAAAACATTTATTTATAAGTTATTAAAAAAGAAATCCTCACTTATGAAATTAAAAAGCATAAGTTATAAAATAAATAATCATAAGTTATGGAATTATAAATCGCCTGTTATAAATCTGTTTTTTATCATTCTTTTTATTTCCCGGACAAATAAAGACATGGGCATAATTCATCATGCCATCAATACACTCTATGAGTGACGGTAACAAGCTCTATTTGTTTTTTTTATATTTCACAGAAAAATATCTATTTCTTATTTCATGCTTTATCTAATATCCGACAGGGGACATCTGGTGGAAGCCCTTTTTAGCTCTTAGAATCAGAATAAGGCATAAAGAGTAGTATTTACCTTATAATCAATAGTTTGTTGTTTTAGAAATTATTTTCCATTCTGTTATACAGAGCCATCGCTTTCATCAATCGTAAGTTTTCGCGGCACAGCCAGGGGAAATCAATACAGTGGAATTCAATGGAACACTCTTCTAAAATATTGTAGAAACAAATATCATTAATCATCTGCCCCAAATTAATAAATAAGAGTATACATTCCCGTTTTTTGCAAAAGAAAGCAGCCTTTTGCAATTCGGTGTATGGCGACGACTGAGCATTAGTAGCATCGTAAAAAGGAGGGTAGGGTGCTTTTTCCAGTCCTTGTTTCTTTAAGAATGCTTCTACCTGTTCCTGTTTTTCCGGTAGTTCACAGTTCCCGTAAAGAATTACTTCTTTATTTTTCATAATAGATAAATTTTGAAAATCCAGAGTCCGTATAGTGGGAGACAACTCTTCCCACTGTTTACGGAGTTGTACTTTCGTTAAACGTTTGGGAGGTTTTAATGAGTAGAAAGTGTAATGTAACACATACTGTCGGTGCTGCACTTGAATGCTCTCCAGTGCTGCGTAAAAAGCATTCAGACGTTTCCGATTATTGCGTACCAGTTCTTCCGGCATCTCCTCGCTCAGGTTGTCCACTTCATATAGAATGGTGGTTGCTTTAAGAAAACTTTTCAACATGGAATAAATGGTTAGGTTGGCTTGTTTTCTGGGTTGTTTTTTGTTTTCGGTATCCTCTGTTTGTAGAGGAGAGTCATAGAGTTTATCTTTTATTTTTAGCTAGATATTCTTTTTTCTTCTTCCGACAGATATTCGCTGTCGTTTAGTAGACCGAAAAACTGGATAATGTCATTGAGGGTACAAAGGTCTCTCCATACTCCATTTAATATAAGGAGGTAAAGGAGTGAAGAGATTATCGCTATAACCTCTCACCCCAAGGCCTATCCGGCCTGCTACTCACCAAAAATTTATACCTCCCCTTTTTCTAGTGGAGAGTTGAGAATTGAGAGTGAATCTTCCGGAGGACATATTCATTTTCAACTTTCAACTTTCCATTTTCAATTTAATAAGCTTTCTTCTCCCCATGTACGGCATTCCTTACCGTCAGGTACATGATGCGGATATCCAGCCAGAAGCTCCAATTCTCCACATACCAGATATCCTTCCTGATACGGGCCTCCATTTGGGACAATTCCTTCGTTTCACCACGACAACCCGTTACCTGAGCCCAACCCGTGATACCCGGTTTGATAAAGTGACGGACCATGTATTTATTTATCAGTTCGGAATACTCCTCCGTATGCTTCAACATGTGAGGACGGGGACCCACTATCGACATATCCCCTCTCAATACGTTGATAAACTGAGGCAACTCATCGATACTGCTTTTACGAAGAAAATTACCGAATTTCGTCTTGCGAGGGTCGTGCTCCGTAGCCTGCAACGTATCGCATTGGGCGTTCACCTTCATACTGCGGAATTTATAGCAGTAAAACTCCTTTCCGCTCAAACCGTTACGTTTCTGCTTAAAGAAAACAGGACCCGGAGAGGTGGCTTTGGTGATAATCCCTACGATGAGATAGATAAAAGGAAACAGCGTACACAGGAACAACAGGGAGCAAACCACATCGAACATACGCTTGATGAAACGGTTCAACGGTTGGCGCAAGGGCTCCTTGCGGATATACAAGACAGGCACCTCGCCAACGAACCGCATACACATCGGGCGGCGAAGATAGTTACGCACATTGGGAACACTGTAGAAACGGATTAAATGGTTCTCGCAGTAATCGATAAGCTCGCGGATTTCCTTTCCACGGACCGATGGAAGACAGCAATACACCCGTCCCATCGGATGGAAACCGGAAGCCTCCACGTAAGCGGGAATCGCATCGACCGTCCCCAGATAAGGAATGGGAATACCGAAATCCTCCTTCGCGTTGTCATCGAAATATCCCAGCACCCGATAACCCGTAGTCGGGTCACCCATCATCTCATGGTACAAATCCACCATATTGGAATAACTTCCTACGAAAAGCACATCCCGTGTGTTACGTCCCCGACGGCGGAACCAGTTGATACAAGCCTTGGAAGAGAGGCGTGAAACGGTGATGCAAAGAAGCAGGCAACTGTAAAAGAGAAGCGCCGGCTGCCATGAGAAACGTTCCGTGCAAAGGGCATTGACCGACAGGAACGACAGGACGGCGTATCCTATCAGAAAGGTAAAGACTCTGCCCACAATCTGTTCGGGGCGAACCTTACGCATCTGCAAAATGGGGCCTTTAATGGATACATAACAGAGATATACAATATTAAAGATGAAATAAATAAGCCGAACCTTCCCCTGCATACCCTCCGGTATAAAAGAGGGGTACAGATACACGAAGGCCGTTAGCAGCGCATTCAACACCAGCAGGTCGATAGCGATGACGCACCACTTTATCAATGTATAAGTCTGGGATTCTTGTTGCATGATATGAAATGACTAAGAAAAGAACCGGATGCTATAAGATGATTTTCATCTATCGCTTTAATTTAGCAAAAACATGTAACCACTATTGTCGAGTAAAACGAGAACTTCCATTATTGGCTATTTTAAATATTGATTGTTATTATCCTTATACCAATCTGCTATAGCCTCTTCAAATGAATAATGAAATTTATACCCGGACTGAGCCAATTCATTACCACAAATATTCGTAGAAATCATCAGTTTCTTTACACGAGCCGGACAAATACCCATCGGAGCTCCCAATACGCCAATGAATGTAGCAACTGGCATTAACACCCATGAAGGAATCAACGGGACAGAACGTTTTATTCCAGTCACCTTTTTCATTGTTTCTACAATTTGTTCAATAGTATATGCCGGTTCAAATGTACAATTATATAATTCAGTACCCTCCTGATGATGTTCTAAACGATATAACATAAAACGAACTAATTCTTTTACGTAAATACAGGCTTTAATGGTATCTTTTCTTCCCGGATACACAAATTTACCACTACGAAGCCCAAAATACAAACGGGTAAAGTTGCCATTTTCTCCTTTTCCAAACACAACTCCGGGGCGAACAATTGTCAGCTGCCTATTAGTCACATCTCTCGCCTGCCATATCATGTGGATTTTTTCAGCCACTAACTTGGATATGCCGTATGGAGTATTCGGTGTCGGCAACGTTGTTTCCTTTTTCAAATCTTCGGCCGCTCCGTATGGTGCGATACTACTTGTAAAGACTATTTTCCTAATTCCATACTTCTCCGCAAAGTCGCATACATTTTCCGCACCACGAATATTCGTCTCAAAATACTCAGAATCACGATGTCCCGGCGTACGATGTACTGCTGCAAAATTAAATACAATATCTTCAGAAGTTGGTATAAACGGAAGTTCACCGATAGGCTTTCGCACGTCACATTTTATGAATATAGACCGAAGAGACTCCCCTTCCTTCAAGGGAGAGTTATAACTCCGAACTGAAGGCAACGGAGTTCCAGGCTTCACAATATCCAGATTATATACCGGAGCTTCAGGATAAAGTTCTTTTATAAGATTGGTCAAATGAGTACCGATAAAACCGGTACCGCCAAAAATAAGATAATTCATGACGAGATTTAATTATAAATTTGAAGTTTCAAAAAAATAAAAAAGGGAAGAGTTTACAACAGGTCTTGCAAAACCGTACGATAGGATTCTATAGATTTCTGTTTCGTGAAATTTTCCATTAAATACGCACGTCCTGTTTGATAGCGTTTTATAAAAGAATCCTTTTCTTTTACTATTTGTGTCAAAGACGCATGCATTTGATCATAGTTTCCAGCTTCTACTAACATTCCACATTGAGAATCTTCAATTATCTGCCACGCCTCACTGCCTTTCTCCAGAATTCCCCAAATAGGGATGTTTGTTGCTAAAATACCATAGATTTTACTTGGGACTGAGACTCCTTTCACACCTTTTGCATTTGTTACAATATGAACATCAGCCGCATTCAAACTATAATTTAAATCTTCTTTCTTCTGGAAAGGAATAAACACCACATTTTTCAGCTCATACTCTCTCGCATAAGCTTCTAATTTTGGTTTAACGAGCCCATCCCCAACAAATACAAAAGCTATGGAGTTATCTTCCTTAAATTCTTTCATGATTTTAAGAATATTCTCAAAATCATAATAAAGACCAATATTACCCGAAGTCATTATTACGAATTTATTTTCAAGCCCATATTGTTTACGAAATGCGGAAACACGCTCATCGGTTTTAGGCAATGGATAAATTTTAGTTTCATCTATCCAATTATTTATTACTACATTTTTAGGCACATTCATGCCATGAAAGCGTTTCTCCAAAGTCTTTTGCATATCTCGTCCCAATGTAACCACAACATCTGCTTTACGACATGAACGTTTATCCCACCACATCATTGCCGCCAGTACAAAACGATTACCCGTATAATTGACCGCTATAGTCTGTTCCGGATTGAAATCCATGATTTGGTACATCAATTTACCTCCTGTCAACCATTTGCCAATAGTTCCTAAGATTCCCCCTAATATAGGTGGCTGAGTTACCGTAAAAACTAAATCTGATTTTCCTATTTTTCGCGTCGCACCGATACAATTAAAAAAATAGCTAAGTACATATTTTACGCGACTCAATTTGCTTCTTTTATTAACTTCAGGTACATGAACACGAATAACCCTGATACCTTTATAGTCTTCAAAGTAATATTTTTGATTTTTATATCTCTCCTCTATCTCTTGTGCGTAACTGGGAATCTCACATATAACGGTTACATCAAAAGTATCCGATAATCCTTCAGCCAGTTCTGTAAGTATCTGCCCAGTTGTAGCCACTTCCGGATAGAAGTAATTGGTATACATCAATAACTTTTTCTTCATAAAAACATTTACTCTTTAATTATTCTTTCTCTAATCTTCTTTGCGGGTACACCTTGATATATACCACTTGCTTCCATATTTTTAGAAGCTACGGAGCCTACAGTAAGGATAGCATTCTCACATACGGTTACGCCTGCACAAACGGTACATTTTGCTCCTATCCAACACCCATCTTCCAATACAATGGGAGCATTACGATACGGCATTGACGATATTTTATAATCATGATTACCAGTTAAAAGCAAAGCACCTTGTGATATACAAACATGATTCCCTATTGTCACACAGTCCAAGTTATCAATCCATACATTTTCACCCAACCATACATGGTCTCCAATGACCAATTTCCAAGGAAATTTGATTGTTACATTATTTTTAATCACCAACCCTTTTCCTATTTTAGCACCAAAGGCTTTTAACAAGATTATCTTCATCCCCATGAATGGATTCCATGAAGCACGCACAAATAAGGCATTGACAAAATACCAAAATGCTTGTTTCAAAAAGCTAGCTCCTTTATCAAAGGTGGAGGAATCGAAACGAGAAAGATTTACGTTATACATATTATTCCGAATAAAACATATCTCTTATATTATCTATAAACATTCTCCATGATTGTCGCCAATTTCCGTTGTCCATTCTTATTTAAATGGATAGCATCCCGATAATCATTCTTGGTAAAATGGTAACCTAATTCTTTTATGAGTTTCACGCCATTTTCTTTTGCCCAAGTAATGATTTCATCCCCTTGACTATTATATTTTCCATCTTTCATTTCCGATTGCTCCGCATGCAAATAAATTGTCAAAGAGATTCCTGCACTATCTGATATTGTTTTCAGCTCAGCAAACCCCGGATTAAATTCTTTTCCTTTTTTGTGAATACCTGCAAGAACTTGTTGGTCAGGGTCTGCATTTTCTTTTTTGTCAGGAAACAAACGAGGCCACAGATACCTGTCTATAAGTTCTCCACAAGCTAATACATATTGTTTGTCAGGATAAGACGGATGTACACCAACTGTAGGTTGGAAATCCATATTGTCGTATGCATCGTGACTACTTACCAACAAAAACATCGCTTTGGCATTAAATAAACCTTTTTCTTTTAAATATGCTGCACAGTTATCCGGTCCCCAACTACCCGCCGAAATATTCAGCATTTGCATTCCTGTTTCTTTAGTAAAAAGAGAAGTAGCCAAATCATCCTGGTCTGTTTGTACCCCACCAAAAATAACAGAATCACCTAATCCTAAAATAATGGTTCTGCTACTATCCGGTTCTTCACTACGCTGCGAAAAAGAATTATAATGGTAATGATTACCAAACCGCATTCCATCCTGATTCGGACAAGCCATGTATTCATATTGGTCACTGGAATAATAAAGCGGAGCATGAGCAAAACCATAGCAACGAAGAGCTACTTCGCCCACAATAAATGCAGAGAGGATTATTACCCCCCCCCACTGATTTTAGTAAGTTTCATATTATTGCGTCTCAAATAGAATTTATAAAAAAGCGGAATACTTTATTATGTGTGACAAACTTCATCAAAAACGTTATCCAGATTCTGAATATATTGTTTTTCAGTATAAAGCAATTGTGTCAACTCAGGATTATGACGGCTAAATCCTCTCAGCACTTTACCCCGTTCGTTACAATTCAATAAAAGTTATAAATAACAACTTATGATGAGGCTTTACAGCATTGGAAATACAAATTACATGGTACTTTCTATAAGATATTAGTACCGGATATCACCAAATATCCAAATTAAATTCAAATCACTTATAAAGGCTTTCTCCATAGACAAAGGGAGAATCGAAATCTTTAAGCAAAATATGTTTAGTATCCTTTACACTCAAAATCGCCTTATCGGTAGGAATATGCCAATCAATACCAAGTGAATCATCAAGAATACTGATACCGCCATCATTTGCAGGTGCGTAAAAATTATCACATTTGTATTGGAATACGGCAGTCTCAGTCAGCACAGCAAAACCATGAGCAAAACCACGAGGAATGAAAATTTGACGATAGTTATCTTCGGTCAATTCAACGGCTACATGCTGACCATAGGTAGGCGATCCCTTGCGAATATCTATAGCTACATCAAGTACGGCACCTTTTACGCATCGCACCAATTTACTTTGACAGTAAGGCATGGTCTGAAAATGCAGGCCACGTATCACGCCATAAGAAGACATACTCTCGTTATCTTGTACAAAATTGATGGGACGTACTCTTTCATCAAATTCACGTTGGCTGAATGACTCAAAGAAATAACCACGTTCATCTTTAAAAAGACGCGGTTCAATAATAACTACACCCTCTATATTTGTTCTAATCACTTCCATTATAAATTTTATTAGTTTTACCGTTTAACAAAAATCATCATCCGCAAGGTCGATACACATATTTTAATAGTTTCAACATTATACATACAGTTATTTGTTGAGCCCTATCACCTTCGCTTCACAAGTCTCTTCTTATTTCACAGATAAGTACAATTTCAAATATAAAAAATATCATCTAACAGAACCGTTCAAATTGCTTAATCATACGCTCTTTGTACTTTTCTGGTGTAAATCTATCTTCAAAATCTTTTAAACAATTGAATGACAATAGCTCGTAATCGTCTTTTTTATTAATAATAGCCTCCAATTTAGAGACTATATCAGAAGCATTTTGGGGCTCAACAAAAATACCATTATCAGTATTCACCATTTCTGGAATTTGTCTGTAATTCGTAACGATAGGAACACAGCCATAGCTCATAGCTTCTAATATAGCTGTAGGTTTACCTTCTTTGGGAAAATAAGATGGTAACATAAAGAAATGTGACTGTTCAAAAAATTTCTTTTTACATTCCCCAAAAGCCCCTGCTGTATATCTAACTCTATTTCCTAGATTATGGGATTCTATATATTCAACAAATAATTGTTCTTGTTTTTTATCATCATCAATAAATCTACCAACAAAATTACATTTAATATCTTTATGTTTTTTATTAACGAGAATATCTACAGCTTTAAGGACATCCCAATATCCTTTAGAAACAATCATATTATTTAAATACAATAATTCAATCGTATTTCTCAATATTTTATGTTGAGTCGTTTTATCTTTCCTATCTTCTGTAAGGGCATTATCTATAGCAACAACTTTTACAGGTTCTTTTACTATACTTTGAAAAAATTGTTTTTCAAGATTCCCCTCTGTTGGAATAAAGACAGCCTTATCATAAATATATTTAAATTTCTTTTTATCATCATCTTTCATTGAAGCGTATAACCTATCCATGTCCCCTGTAAAGATCTGCAAAACAATTTTATATTTAAAGAGTAAAGCGACTTTTACTAATATATAATCTCTTCTGAATCCAAGTATAGTAGGCGCAGGACATAAATATAGAATTGATTTATAATTAAGCATAATATATACAACACTTTTCAGCATCAACCATACGTATTCTATACATCTTAAAAGAGATGCATTACCAATTTTAAGATCTGGCATTGAGGAATTAATGGATAAGCAAGGAGTTATTGAACATATTATACACTTATAATTAGAAGACATAACCCTCTTAAAAAGTTCAATCATCATACCTAGACCAGTGAAATAGCGTCTTTTCTGATTAATTGTAGGTGCTATAATAAGAATCTTTTTCATTTATTAAATTGACTAATTACTGAGACAGCATTATTGACCATATTTTTCATTGACAGATTTTTCTGTGCATATTTTTTAGTAGATTGGATAATTCTATCTAGTTGGTCATCGTTTAAAGACTTAATCCATTCTCCAGCTTCATACACAGATTCTACAATTTGCCCATTAATATTATTTTCAATATACGAATACTCTACACATTGATAAATAAGATTTGTTCTTTTAAATGTAAGAACAGGCTTCCCATAAAGCATTGCTTCTACTATTGACAAACCAACCCAACCTGGTTGAAAATAGACATCAGAAATATCGAAAAGATCATCTTTAAGTGATTTATCATAAACTGCTCCATAATCATACACGTGTTTATAACTTGAGAAATCAGGTTTACAATCACCCGCTCCAATAATTATAAATGCAATATCTTCATCCTTTAATAGTTTAATCGTCTCAATTAATAAATCAAATCTACGTTCTTTTGTACATCTCGCACAGTAAATGACTGCAAGTCTTTCACAAATGCCATATTTATTCTTCAATTCATTTTTATTATTGGGTGTTCGAATCATCAATTGATCTGCTCCAGTAATAGTATTATTAAGGGCTATAATTGTTTTTTTAGGGAATATTTTACTCCATTGTTCTTTCTCTTTCTTCATATACAGCCAGCACCCATCAGAATATTTCAATTGTAATTTTAGGAGGAGATTTTCTTTTTTTTCTTCTTTTAAGTATCGGAATATAGAAATCCCATGTCCCCATAGAATGACCTTAATACCATATAATTTGCATAATAAAATTAGGCATAAACATGATAGTGTTGTTTTAGCTTGGAATGGAAATATTATGCACTGATTACCATCATTAATAATTTTCTTAAAATCAAAAAATAATAGCTTTCCAAATGTCCAAGTCTTAACAGTTTTAGTTTCCAAGAATCCTTTTTGGAAATCTTTGCCAGCAGATTCACCATATAAGTAGACATTAAAATCGTAATATTGTTTTATACCCTCAAAGAACTCTTCTCTGTAATGAGGTACAATATTCTGTAAACATGCGATTTTCATTTTTATGATTTTATTTCATACAAAAAAATTGAATACGCTTTGACATTCTTTTTTCCATTAAAGTTTAGTATCTTACAAGGATTCCCTCCAACACATGCTTCATCTACAATATCATGTATAACAACAGAATTTGGAGCTATGAATACATTATTTCCAATTTTTACATTGCCCAGTATTTTAGTCCCATTCCCTATAAAAACATTGTTACCAATGCAAGGAGCTCCTTTACCTCTTATCCCGCCCAACAGCACATTTGGGTGAATAATTACATTATTCCCAATAATTGTAGACGGATTTATTACAATAGGACCAGAATGAGGTAATCCAATACATTCCCCTAATTTAGTTTCAACAGGAATTGAAATGCCATAATGCCCATCAATCCATAAATTCAAAACATACACAATCCTTTTTAAGATGACACTATTTGATGTATTATATATTCTATTATAGATGAGACATCTAAAATTCGGAAAGAACACAAATCGTTTAATTATCTTTATTATATTAGGAGGATTATACCCCCCCCCGAACTCATATCACTTATTATCAGATGTTTAAGTTTATTTTTTTGTTTCTTCCTTTCTTTCATTTTATCTATTTGAATATTGATTTTCATAATATTTCTCATACTCTCCAGAAGTAATATTATCCATCCACTCCTGATTATCCAAGTACCACCTCACTGTCTCTTCAATACCGTCCTCAAACTGCAAACTAGGTTCCCACCCCAGTTCTGCCTGAAGTTTGCGAGAGTCAATAGCATAGCGGGCATCATGACCAAGGCGATCGGTGACATAGGTAATAAGATTCATATCTTCACCATCCTCACGCCCTAACAAACGGTCTACGGTATTAATCACTACCTTAATAATATCTATATTCTTCCATTCATTAAAACCACCAATATTATAAGTTTCGGCAATCTTACCATTATGAAAAATAGTGTCAATAGCCCGTGCATGGTCTACCACATAAAGCCAATCGCGTACATTCTCACCCTTACCATATACTGGCAATGATTTGCGATGACGGATATTATTGATAAAGAGTGGTATCAACTTCTCTGGGAACTGATAAGGGCCATAGTTGTTTGAGCAGTTGGTCACGATAGTAGGCATGCCATAAGTATCGTGAAAAGCACGAACAAAATGGTCTGAGCTAGCTTTTGAAGCAGAGTATGGTGAATGAGGATTATACTTAGTTGCTTCTACAAAGAAATCCTCACCATAAGCTTCATGCTGATTTTCAGACGATGCTTTAGTGGTAAAAGGAGCAGTTACGCCTTCAGGATGAGTCATTTCCAATGCACCGTAAACCTCATCAGTTGAGATATGATAAAATCGTTTGCCCTCATACTTTTCAGGAAGGCTTTCCCAATACAGCTTAGCAGCCTGAAGCAGTGACAGTGTACCTATCACATTAGTTCTGGCGAAGGTAAATGGTTCCTTGATAGAACGGTCCACGTGACTTTCTGCTGCCAAATGGATAATTCCGTCAATCTTCTCTTTCTGCATCAACTTATAGAATGCATCGAAGTCACAGATGTCCATCTTCACAAACTTATAGTTTGGTTCATCCTCTACATCTTCCAAGTTGGCAAGGTTACCTGCATAAGTCAGCTTATCAAGATTAATAATGTTATACTCAGGATATTTGTTTACAAAGAGACGTACTACATGACTACCGATAAAGCCTGCACCACCTGTAATTACTATGTTTCTTTTAAAATCCATATTCACCATTTATAAGTTTGATTTACCTGTGCGTTCCACTTCTTCCACCACCTGCAATAAATACTTTCCATACTGATTCTTTAACATTGGCTTAGCCAACTCACGCATCTTATCAGCATTAATCCATCCTTGACGAAAAGCGATGCCCTCCAGACAAGCCACCTTTAGACCCTGACGCTTCTCAATCACCTCTATGAATGTAGAAGCCTCACTGAGTGAATCATGTGTACCAGTATCCAACCATGCAAAGCCACGGCCTAAAGTTTGAACTTTAAGTTCTCCATTCTCAAGGAAGGATTGGTTTACCGTAGTTATCTCTAATTCACCACGAGTCGAAGGCTTAATGTTCTTAGCCACATTAACTACCTTATTAGGATAGAAGTAAAGACCAACCACAGCATAGTTTGATTTTGGTTCCACAGGTTTCTCTTCAATACTCAAGCAATTGCCTGAGCTATCAAATTCAGCCACACCATAGCGCTCAGGGTCACTCACCCAATAACCAAACACTGTAGCTTTCTTATCTTTCTCAGCTGTGCAAACTGCTTCTTTCAGCATCGCGCTGAAGCCATTACCATGAAAGATATTATCACCCAAGACCAAGCAAACCGAGTCATCACCAATAAACTCTTCACCAATAATGAAAGCCTGTGCCAATCCGTCCGGTGACGGCTGTTCAGCATATTCTAACTTAATTCCATAGTCACTACCATCACCTAGCAGACGCTTAAAACCGGGAAGATCATTAGGAGTTGATATAATAAGAACCTCGCGGATACCAGCCAACATTAATACCGATAGAGGATAATAAATCATTGGCTTGTCAAATATAGGAATCAACTGCTTGCTGAGCCCTTTAGTGATAGGGTACAAACGAGTACCACTGCCACCTGCTAATACAATTCCTTTCATAAACTTATTGTTAAGATTAATATGAGAATTTTATTCAAATAGGACTTTCAAACTATCATAGTTGACATGTCCCAATAAGCTCTCAATTTTAGATGTATCAAAAAAGGTCGAACCGCTCTCTATTTTCAAATCACACTCTGGCCAAGGAACAAAAGCAACCTCTGCTTTATAGTAATTAGCAATATAAGTAGCTGCTTCACACAGAGAATAAGTACACCCTCCAATATTGTAAATTTCACCATCAGCAGCATCTTTCATACCTGCTTCTACCAACTGCATAGACAAGTTACACATCGAAGTAAAAGTACGCTTAACAGAACCATCTCCATAAAGTGTAATCTTACCGTTATTACGTGCCTGACGAATAAAGAAACCAATAGTTCCAAAAGAGTAGTCATTGCTGAACATATTGCCGAAAGGAACACCAATACGAAAAATGGTATAAGAAATATCAAAGCTATTTCGATAGGCAGACAATATCTGTTCACAAGCCATCTTATTGACCGCATAAATGGTTTTGGCTTCTTTTTCTGCATCTTCAGCCAATGCCTGTTCTGATCCTTTATAAACCAGACGAGTTGAAGGGAAGATAATACGGGGACGATATCCTGAATAGCGAACATAATTCAATAGATTCAGGAGGCTCATCTCATTAATATTAACATAAGTCTGTGCTTTATCAAAACCTGCATACGTACCAGTAAGCCCAGCGAACATATATATATAGTCTACATTCACATTGATTTTAGCTACCGATTCAATATTAGTAAGGTCACAAGTTTGATAACCTTCTTCTTCAGCAGACACCACATCATAGCACATCACTTGATGACCTTGTTGTTTTAAATAGAATTCCAGATGCTTGCCAATGTATCCTTTAGATCCTATGATTGCTATACGTTTCATTCTGATAATTTTTGAAATTCGTCAATAAAGCGTTCTTGAGTAAGCAGAACCTCATACTCTGCCTTTCTAACCTCTTCCTGTTCTACACAATTCTTGAATACTTTCATACTCTTCAAAAAAGAGTCATCGGCAGGAAGTTTATGGGTAGAATAGTCTTGATTTTGTTTCAGTGTATATTCTGGAACAAAACCTTCGGGTGCTGTCAATATACGCTCACTCGTAATGGTTCCTTTAGATCCCCATATTTCAATACTACATTTATAGTCATTATTCATGCCAAAAGCTAATTGGGCACAAACACCTTTATCATTAATCATGGTAGCTGTTCCTCCCATTTCCACGTCAAATCCGTCGATGTATTGCTTGGAAGCACAAAGCATCCGAGCGGTTTCACCCAACAAATAGCATGCATACTTAATGGTATATCCACCAGCATCTAACAATGCACCCCCACCAAGAGCCTTATTATAACGAAAATCACTGGAAGCTCGCATCGGGAACCCGAAAGAAATGCGGTACAAACAAACATCACCTATGGTTTCATTCTTCACCACTTCCTGAAGAGCTTCCAACTGATTATGATAAATAAACATATAATTTTCATGAATACCAAGTTTATGTTGCCGTGCCACCTCTACCAAGTCACTAGTTTCAGCAAAGCAAGTAGTAGAAGGCTTCTCCACAAACACATGTTTTCCATTTTCCAAAGCCAATTTGGCCCAACGATAATGCAAAGCAGGAGGAAGAGGAATATAAACAGCATCAATGGCCTCACTCTTGATTATATTCTCATAGCCTTCAAAAATTTCACCTCCATAGGTATTCTGGAAATTTTGGGCTTTAGAAAGTTCACGTACCTTCATGGCTTCAATATCATCAGGAGATACTGTTGCTATTTTATCGCCAAACCACTCTTGAGGTAAAGAGTAAGCTATACCTATGTATTTCAAACCTTCACACTTCTGAAGTGCAGGCATAAATCTTCTGAAAGCAATTTCAGAAGGACAGACTATTCCGATTCTTATCATCTTACATAAATTTGACTGCTGACAATAAGCTGCGAGCTGCAATGTTTAAGAAATTATTATAAATGACCAAATGAAGCATTTGATTCAATGTCATCCAGCAATAGTTTTCTCTTACTTCTGTTGAAAATTCTTCACCTACTTCTACAATAATATTTAAGTTCTGTTCCTTAAAGAAACGCCCTCCTTCTTCACTCTGATAAGACTGATACCAAATATTTCTTGGCTCTGCATTCAGAATTTCTTCGATATAAGGTATAGTATACTCGTTTTGTCCTTTTCGGTAATTACCTGTTAAGCACTGAACGGTAGGTGCCAACTCCACGATATCAAAGTTACCACACTCCAATTTGGCTTGTACCAAGAAATGATAAATCCCATTAATCTTTTTCACTAGAAATCCCATGATACCCTCTTGAGCAGATTTTACCATCGGCTGATTCCAATGAGTTACTTCACGATTACCAATAGAAACGTCTACACCAATTACTGAGAAATACTTCTTATCCTTGTGCTCTATCACATCACCATCATAGACCCAACCATCCATTTCATTGAGTCCAATCTTATCTACATTCAGTTCATACTTAAACTTCAAAGAAGTAAGCCACTGGATAACAGACTTCATGCTGTTATAATGGTTATCACTACTTAATACTGAATAAAGAAAAGAATCCGAATGGCTTGACTGTTTATTAAAGTTAAAGGCTGAAAGAAGCTGCAAGTCCTTTTCACTGTAGCTACCATACTGAATACATGAAATCACCGTACGGGTATCCATATTAACTACATTAGGACAATTGAGTAACTCTTTTATTTGTCCCAAAGTAGCCCATACAAAATTGTCATATATTGGCAGTTCTTCATTCTCATCAATCTCAACTATAATATTACGGTTGCGCTTTTGATAAAAGCGCGCACCCTGCTCAGATTGAAGTTGATCTACAAGTATATCCACTTTTTTCTCACCTGTGAAATATTCAAGATATAACGGAGAACGACCTTTATGTACTCTTGTATAGTTACTATGAGTAGCCTGAAGAGTTGGCGACAATTGCACAATATTCAAATTGCCAGGTTCAATCTTTGCTTGTAAAAGGAAGTGTAGTACACCTTGCTTCTTCTGCACTATAAAACCAAGAAATCCAATCTCTGGCTGATTAATGATAGGTTGATCCCATTGAGAAACCAACCCATAATTAGTTGATACCCGAATTCCTTGAATAGAAAAGAATTTCCCGGAATTATGAGAAATACGGCCAGCTCTATCATTCCAGTCCTTCAGACTATCAAGAGGAACTTGCTTCAGTTCATAACATATCTCATCATTCTTTTGCCTCATCCATTGCAAGATTTTTTCAGTAGGAACACAATTGCCATTATGCATGGCGGATATAAGAAAATCCAATTTTTTATCTTTCATAAGTGAGAGTCATTTAAATTGTAACAAAAGCCTTGTTTGAGAGTTATAAAGCCTTATTTCTCACCAATACGAGTATATTTATATCCCAAGTACTCCAGTTCTTCGCGATTCCAAATGTTACGGCCATCCACTATAACACGCCCAGGCATGACTTTTGAAATAACGTTCCAAGTAGGCAGGCGGAACTGACGCCACTCAGTCATGAGTAACAATGCATCTGAACCATCAGCACAATCGTAGAGGTTCTCAGTATAAGTAACCACACCACCTATTCTTCGCTTGCATTCAGGCATTGCGATTGGGTCGAACACACGAACCTTTGCACCATCCTTCAATAACTTGTCAATCACAACAAGAGCAGGAGCCTCACGCATATCGTCAGTTTCAGGTTTAAACGCAAGACCTAGTAAAGCAATAGTCTTACCTTTCACATCACCCATCATTGAAATCAGCTTGTCATAAACAATGCTCTTCTGCTTTTCGTTTACACGCTCAACAGCCTCAATTACCTCCATGTGGTAGTCATTATCTATACCTGTATGTACCAGAGCCTTAACATCTTTAGGAAAACAAGAACCACCATAGCCACAACCAGCATAAAGAAACTTCTGGCCGATACGAGCGTCAGCACCTATACCTCTACGAACGTGATCTACATTAGCACCGACACGCTCACAAAGATTTGCGATATCGTTCATAAAAGAAATACGTGTAGCAAGCATTGCATTGGCAGCATACTTAGTCATTTCAGCAGAAGGAATATCCATGAAAATTACACGAAAATTCTGAATTAAAAAAGGTTGATAAAGTTTAGTCATTACCTCTTCAGCCTTATTATTTTCGATACCAACTACAACACGGTCTGGGCTCATAAAATCCTTTATAGCTGCACCTTCTTTCAGAAATTCCGGATTGGATGCAACATCAAAAGGAATGTTCACGCCACGATTGTCTAGTTCTTCCTGAATGACAGCCTTCACCTTCTTGGCTGTACCCACAGGTACAGTAGATTTAGTGACAAGAATGGTATATTTATTGATATTCTGCCCGAACAACTTTGCTACAGCTAGTACATACCTCAAATCCGCCGATCCATCTTCATCAGGAGGCGTACCAACTGCCGAAAAGACTACTTCTACATCATCAAGCACTTCGGTCAGGTCAGTGGTGAACTTTAGTCGTCCATACCCCACATTACGTTTCACTAACTCTTCAAGTCCAGGCTCATAAATAGGCATTTCGCCCTTATGAAGTTTCTCTATCTTTTCTGCATCAACATCTACACAAGTCACTATGGCACCCATTTCTGCGAAACAAGTACCTGACACCAAGCCTACATAGCCTGTGCCCACAATTGCTATATTCATAAATTATACTATTATATTCTTTAAAATATAATGGCTTTGCATGCCATACTTCCTATTTATTTCTACCTCTCTTTAATGCCTCCAATATACCTACTCCATATTGCATGTCTGGTTCAAGATAATTACCTTCACCCCATTCGTTCCATGATTTTACGATAACAATATCGTTCTTCTTTGAAGATACGAGTTCTTCGGTTTTATATACCAAACGTTCAAAAAATTCAGGTTTAGAATTAATAAAAATGGCATTTTTAGTTCCAGAGCGAGGAGAGTGATCCCAATTAGGTGCAATAGATGGAACAACATCTTCTTTCAGCTCTTCAGGCGAAAGCATATATTTTATGGCATCTTTATATTCAAAAATCATGGGCTTCTTCAAAAGCTTACGCTTGACCAAACGTATAGCCTTTTTGATTTTGCTTTCTCTATGAAGCACACCAAAAATATTATCGTTATAAATAGCATCGAAACCTAATTCTAGTATTTTAACCTTATCTCTACTATAAGAGTCTTTCCCAATAAAATAGAAATCATTTAAGCCATTGTCTTTAGCTAATTGTCTCCAAGTATTGATAAATTTGTTAATTTCTTGATTTGCTAAAGGTTGATATACAATGAATATTAACTTGCCATCATGCCTCATGTAACGTTCATCTTTAAAAGCAGAAAGCATAGTATTAAAGTGAAGTACATAATCATCGACTCCAGGATACGTCTGCTCAATAAGAAGTTGATCGGATCCTTTTCCTCCCCATGCCTTTTTGTACCAAGAATGGTTAGCCCATCCTAAGCAAAAAGGGAAATTAGGTTTGCCTGTTTTTAAAACTTCATCAATTGGTAGGTTCAACAATCGCTTACCATTGCCAAACCAATAATGCCAATAACAAAAAGCATCAATACCATAAGCTTTAGCCATATTGGCTTGCTCTATTCTAGTTTCTTCTAATCTTAAATCATAGTAGCCTAGCTCCCTAGGAAGTTTTGGCTGTACATGACCTTTAAACAATGGCTCAGCCATATTTACGGACCGCCAATCAGTAAAACCAGGTCCCCACCATTCATTATTTTCCTTGGTGGGATAATACTGAGGAAGATAAAAAGCAATAAACTTAGACATATTTTAATTTAAGTAATATTTTTGAATTGAATAAGTAGAATAAATAAGAAGAGAGAGAAACAAGTAGATAAAATATAACTTGATTCGTCAAGTTAGTTCCAGTATAGTAGAAAGCACCTAACAATGAACAATGAATCAAATATATCTCCCAAGACATTTTTCCGATTAAAAGCAATAATTTAGAATGTAGATATTGACAAATAAGGATTACAACCAAGCCTAAAGGCAACTTAATAAGTAACTGAATAATCCCATAGAAAATTGTACCATCATAAGTTCTAATAACAGGAAGTTGCTTTAATGCGAAAAATAGTAAGCCTATAAAAATAGATAGGAAAAGAACTTTAATTTTATGATTATGAATAAACTCTTTATGCTGAGAAATTAAGAATACCAATGTAAAAACTGAAAGCTTGTTCTGCTTTAATATTATCGCACAAAAAGAGAATACTAACAGATATTGAAAAATAGACTAGCAATTTTATCCTTGGACTGTTCACATACTTTTGTATGACATAAAAAGCTATATAATATCCAACTATAAAAGTCGCAAACCAACGGTACGGACCTAAAAAGAAAACTGTTGTAAATAACTAGCGAACGATAAATCATTAAACACAGTAATAATAATCCAATACGGAATCATCACACGAATAACTTTATTCTTCCAAAAACTATTTAGACCTTTTTTCTTGTATGATTCCATAAGCCCATAGCCTGAAATAATTAAAAAGCTAGCAACTCCTATCCCTCCCAACGGCGTCAAATAATGTAAACTAATATGACAAGTAGTGTGATGAATAACCACTAGCATAATAGCTACACCTTTTGCTATAGTAGTATGATTAAAACTAAAAAAAAACTTCGGTTGCTGCTTCATAAGGTCTTATCCACAAACCAGATATGATTAATAACATAAATACAAAACGCTCAAAAATAAAATTCATCGACATCATAATATAGATTTTTGAACTGAATATTTATTAAAGAATATATAAAGAAGTGTTATTATTAATATGTTGGTATCCCATAAGAAGCTATACCTCATAACTAAAGCACCATGTTGTAGCTCCAAACAAATGAAATAGAGTACAACAATATCCCCTATAGTAAATGAATTTTTTTTGAAGATTTTTTTTGTGATAAAGAAAATCAAACCGGCAAATAGCAATGGACCTATAAAATGAAAATCAGTATATAAATTACCAACAATAGTTGTAAAACATGGTAAGAATCTAGTTCCCAATTCACGATCGGAATAACTAGTAGGAAGATCAAGCATAGCAAATAAATTGCCAAAAGAATATTTTCCAAACCAACAATTATCAATACCAGAGATAGCAGAATTGAAAATAATTTGAGGTTGTCCCCAATAAGATATTAATGCAGACTCATTTCCACTAGTCTCTCCAAAACGAGAGGCTGTAACCGCCATACTATATCCATACGCAAAAAACATAAAAAGTCCTACTACAATACATATTTGTTTAAGTTTTTTCTTGTTAATGTATTTATAAAAGAAACCAATAAGAAAAGCAAATTGAAACAGAATGGTTATTAACATGCCTCTAGAAGCGGTTCGCATAGCATCCATGAACATAGGAATAATAATGCTTATAAGAAGCATTACTAGAAAACTAGTTTTTACTTTATCTCTATGAAAAAGGAAAAAAAGCATGAAAGAAATGCACGCTACAAGTCGAAGATGAGCAGTAAATGAAAGAAAGAAACGCTCGAAAATATTATTATAGGCCATCAACGCTTCTCCTTCATATTGCATATTTCTTATTTCATTCCATTCTACACCCAAATAACTCGTAATTAATAGCTTGTAATTGAGATATATAGAAATAAGAGCACATACAATATACAAGTACGAAAAATTTCGTATGAATTTAAAACTATAATTTATATTGTGCGTGGTGATTGCTTTAGGAACATTAAAAAGAGGTTTAATAATCAGCAGATTTAACACGAACAAATATACGAACGGCAGAAAGGTAACATTAGAAAAATCATACCTAGAGAAGAAATAATCCTTTGCTAAAACCTTGTAAGCGGGTATTGCTAGAAGAGCTGTCAAAGTGATAAATTCAAATATGATAGCACCAGGATTAAACAAACCATACCTTTTTACTATTCTAAAACAGGTATAAAGATACACTAATGCATTCAGATTTACTAAAATTTCTCCCATTATAGCTCTAATATTTTTTTAATATTTTGGCAGGTACGCCACCTACAATAGTGTATGATGGAATACTATGTGTTACGACGGCATTAGCAGCAATAATGCAGCCATCACCAATTTCAACGCCAGAAAAAATGCACGCATTCTCACCTATCCAAACATTATTACCTATAATTACTTTACCTTTAGTTGTTATTGGACGTTCCGATGGTGAGATGTGTAAAGACTCAAAATCAGTATCTCCATGCTGATTATCACTGATAAAGACTCTTCTTCCAGTAAGCAAATTATCTCCTATTTGCACATTAAAACAACATGATATATGAATAAATTCACCAAGTATACAATTATCACCAATAACTAATCGAGGGAAAAAACGCTGATTCCTTCGCAAATCAATAGCATTAATTATAGCTCCTTCTGCAATAATCGTATTGTTTCCAATCGAAATATATTTTTCTCCTTGAATATGATGCGGTCGAATAATGTAGCCTAGATTCTTCGCATAGCGACTTTTTACGCACTTATTATAGATTCGGGTTTGCACACCTTTTACGATTTTATTTATCTTTGCGCCAAAGGAGAATATTGTATTCAATAACATTATTGCTTATATTTATGATGTAAATACATTTTCGAGATAAAAGGAAAGTATTTGTGACAGATAAAATCCAATTTGAGCTTTTTATCAGCCGAAGAGAAAATCATAGATAAAAGAGGAATCTCACGAAACACTGGATAGTACATGTTCCAATATTCTTGTTCCCAACTACGTTTAGAGAGTAATTTAGTAATTAATTGGGTGAATACGGAGATCCTTTTTACTTCAAGAACCTTATACCTTTTTTCATCACCTATCGATTTAAAGTAATTCGTTATCTCTGTAAAATTGTTAACCACATCAATTTCTAATGGCTTTTTAGAAGTAGTACAAATGCTATTTTCTCTAATTCGATAGAAGTATACATCCTTTGCAATATCTATCATTCCTTTGTTCTTTTGTTCAAGTACCTTTGATAAATCAAACATAAATAACGTATCTTCATTGGTTTTTCCCACTCTGAACCTTACATTCTTCACCACATCTGCAGTATATAGTTTTGACCACACAGTAAAACCAATACGTGTTGTCAGTGTAAGTGTGGCAAAATCACACGAAGCAATCACCCTGTCTTTCTGTATGTTCCAAGACTCTTTATAAGGTGCAATTTTCTTCTTTCTATCAGACAACACACGACCGTTTGCAATGGCACAAGTTTTCTCATTTTTTTTGAGTGCATAAAGCAAATCTTCTATCATCGTATTTTTGATAAAATCATCGCTATCAACAAAAGCAATGTAATCACCTTTAGCATTGTCTAGCCCAACGTTTCGTGCATCACTCAGCCCACCATTTTTTTTATGAATAACGTGAATACGTCTATCTTTAATTTTCCACTCGTCACACATTTTCGGACATGCATCGGGAGATCCATCATCCACAAGAAGAATCTCAAGGTTTTTATAGGTTTGATTTACAATTGAGTCTACACACTCATCCAAATAGTCTTCAACTTTATATATTGGAACTATTATGGAAACTAACGAATTGTTCATAATAATTTTATAGTCGTTTACAAACGTCCAATTTTACTATCGACACTCAAAACACCTACAAATGAGAGTCTTTTATCAATAATAAAAAGCAGACTAATTTTCTAATTATTTAACTGATTAACATAGCTTGATAAACGTCAGAAATCTATAAACTCTACATTTTTCATTGTATGCCATAAAATATTTCTATAAAAACTCACATACAGATAAAGCCTGCATTTTATAGGTTAATATTACATATTTCAAATTATGGTCCCTTCAGTAAAATGTAATAGAACTATCAAAAATATAAACACAAAGCGCAATAACTCTATCGATGTGTTACATATTCTACTATAAAGCGCTTATTACGTTTGCCACATAATAAGTTTTTTAATTACGTCTGAATATTCGTCGAATTCTGTTAACCACCATATTATAGCAAGACATACTCCAGTAATCGCGTAACACAAATAAGGTAGCAAAATAACTGATTATGCCCGATGTAATCATCGCTATTATGGTGGATACATTATCCAAATACAAAGAGTATATACCGGACAATACGAAAGCCATAACTCCACCCGCACACAAATAATTAATATGCTGTTTCTTGAAGTATCGCAAGGGAATATCCTTACGTGCTATCACCATCATTACTGAAGTCACGACTATTTCAGCCGACAGATAAGCAGCGGCGGTTCCATAATGTCCAAAATAAGGAATGAACAAAATGTTCAACAGTACATTAGTCGCTGCACCAAACAGAGAACAAATTATGACTTTATTAATTTTACCCATTGGATAGAGAATTTGAATACCCAATACACCCGAAATACCTACTAACAATATATTTGGCGCAACAATTTTTGATGCTAAAATAGATGGTATAAAGTTAGCACCACTTAATAATAGAATAGCTGATTTGCTGGTAAAAATTAGACCTATCGTCAAAGGTATGGTTAGTGCTAATACAAAATCGTAGGATTTTTGAATCAGTGTCTTAAACTCATCCATCCGTCCTTCTGCAATCAAGTTAGAACTACGTGACATCATCACAGCCCCAAGAGCACTAGAGAGACTCATGGTTATGGCTAATAGTTTGGTAGCGGTAGTAAAATAACCCACAGCCTCAGCATCTTTAAAAAAGCCGAGTAGCACAACATTAAGTTGGAGGTAGATGCTAATGATTACATTGAAGGCAAACACATGAAGGGCTGGCTTAAGATGCTGGAAGGGGCGAAGAGAAATAAATTTGACTAAACTACGGTTTAGATATTTACGTAAACGAAAAAAATTGAAAATATTTCCTCCTACAGACCCCAAAATAGTGTAGACTCCATAGAGTAACAAATCATTGCGGGTCTTGACAAACAAGAACAAGAACGCAATGGACACAATTTTAAAGATTAAACCTCTGATAGCTACATACTTAAAATCTTCAATACCCTGGTAAAACCAATCACAGCCAATAGCAGTAAAAAAAATGCCTATACTCAACACAAGAAAAAGAGGAACATCCACTTGCACCTGAGGTACCGTGAGGCAGATAACACCAACTACAATATAGCCAAAGATGGTGAGTATTCCGTGTAGCGAAAGGATTTCGAACGTAACTTTATTCATCTTAATAGGATTTTCGCGAACAGTAGCTATCTCACGAATAGCATACATAGGAATACCCAAACAAGTGAACAAAGATATATAGTTAACAATGGATTGGAAAAAGTTAACCTGTCCAATACCATCAGCCATCATGATGCGCGATGCATAAGGAAAGGTAATCAACGGAAACAACAATTGCGTTGTAGAGTTGATTAGGTTGAATATTAAATTGGCTTTTACGGATCGTACCATAAAGCTTTTATTAGTTCTTCATTTTTTAGATAAAATCGACATTACCTGCTTCTTAACAACGGATAAGAAAATTTTTTGATATATATTCAACAAATAAGATTCTTTCAAACATTGCAATCCAACAAATTCGAATAATTACAATTAACGGCTCCAATATATGATGAGATTCTTCTTAATCTAGAAGATAATTTATATCTATAATTCCCCTAAACACTATCTTCATTACAACAACTATTAATCGCTGTTTTAAGAATTCTTATATATAGCACTATTACAATGCATTTACGAAGATTGTTTTTATAAATAACATCCTCATATTTTTAATCATTTTGGGAACAAAACTTTTATTTCCAAATTACCAAACATTTGCATTTAATTTTAGCACTTAGTTTTTCTCCTCTCCGTAGCCATAGCCGTATCGTTTTCCGTAACCATAACCGTATTTCTTTCCATACCCATAACCGTAACTATGTTTACGCAAACTCATATCAATGCCATTAAGAACGGTGGAAAGACTAACGTTCTTTAATCCCTCTTTCAATTCATTGATATAAGCAAAGCCTTCTTTCGGAGTATAATCCGCACGACACACATAAACAAAAGAATTAGCCA
>ERZ839767.719-NODE-719-length-55584-cov-9.120352_pt1 | contig 55584 bp, 51 predicted proteins | sample MGYA00519879_ERZ839767 | MGnify/ENA primary metagenome ERZ839767 (study PRJEB31850, sample SAMEA3708852) | human gut metagenome | biome: human gut; feature: human-associated habitat; material: faeces | place: China | collected 2014 ... | reverse complement strand
AGATATTCTATCAGATTTTAAAAAGACTGTCGACAGTCACTTTGTCAACAGTCTGAGACAATACAAATTGTATTGTCTATCCTAATTGATCCAATTGATTCTGATAATCTGTAATCTGTGAATTGATAGAATCCACTTTTGACTGTGCATTCGTTACATCCAAATCTGCAGCATCATATTTTTTCTGTGCCGAATTCAACTTATTCTGTAAAGAAGTTGTATCCGATCCCTTTTCTGCCGTTGCCAAAGCCGCTTTCGCATCATCCAAATCTGTTTTTGCAGAATTCACTTGATTTACCAATCCCTGATGTTCAGCATACAACTGCTGTAATTCTGTATATTGATCTTGTGTTAATTGATCATTTGGAATATTTTCAAGTTCACTTCGACGATTTTCACATGCCTGCAATGCACTTTGCGCACTATCATATGCAGACTGAGCATTAATAACTGCGCTCTGTGCTTCTTTAACCGACCCACCAGCTGATTCAATTTGTTTGTTCAATGAATCTATATCACTTTGTGCATCCGATCGTGCCTTTTGTGCACTTTCCAAATCGGATTGTGCATTTTTAAGCTGGGTTTTTAAGTTGCTAATTTTTTGTTTCAACTCAGCCTTCTTCTCTGCAATTTCCGTGTTGTTGTTTGATTTATGTGAATGTGTTTTCTTATTCGCACTCGCAAGTAATTCATTAAAGTTTTTACCCGTTGAGCCCTCTAAAATCTCATCGATTTTTTCTCTTTGTTTACGCGTTAAACTGTTATACTTACTTTCCAAATCCACAATATCCTTCTTCCCACTTGAAGATAATGAATTGTAGCTGTTTGCGAAATCTAATAATTCCTGATAATTTTTCTTTTGGACTTCTTCTGTTTTTTCGTCTGAACCAGATAATCCTCCAGTAAATAATTTCATACCACCAAAAATCAACATAGAAACCAACAAAACACCTACTACACCTAAAACAATGTACAATCCTGTTTTAGAATTGTTTTTCTTAGATGAAACTTTCTTTTTAGATGATTCTTTTTTCTTGTTGATTACTTCTCGTTTTAATTGAGGACCCTTACCCTCTTCTAACAATGACTGTATTTCATCATCATCAATCACAACTGTTTTATTTGTGGAATCTGCTTCCTGTTTTAAATCATCCGCATTCCACATTACAGTGCGTGTTGCAGACAAATCTTCTTTAGGTTCATCTAAATCTTTTGACCCAACAACAACCGTATCCCCCAATGATGGCTCTGATCTTTTAGATTGAAACGGGATTTCAGGTTCAGGTTTATTTCTCTCTACTCGACTACGAGTTTGATTTTTTGTGAACTGATCCATTTTTTGTTCTAATGTATCTTCCTCATTGGTTTGAAATGAATCTAGTAATTGAGAAATCTCATCATTCTCATGTTTTCTTTTCTTATCCATAAGCTTCTATCGCCCCTTCGAGACTATTTTACCAAAACCACTTTGATTTGACCACTACGTTTTCTTGATTTGCCTGAATCCATAAAGGATGTGCTGCCAACACAAACATACAATCTGCATGCAGAAGCTTTTGAGCCGCATATAACGTATTTCCAGTTGTACATACATCATCCACTAATAAAACCTTCTGTTGTGGCAAGGGATACAATTGTTTCAATGCCAACACATCTTTAATATGCGATCTTTGAATTTTAGATTGTGAAGACTGCTTAATATTCTCTTTTTTATAAAAAGGAGAATGCACAAAAATATCTAATGTTGAATATATCTCTATTGTGGCTTCAAAACCTCTTTCCATACGTTTTGCATCTGCACTACATAAACCACATACGCAAAACTTTTTAAAATGTTTTTTTAAGTACATATGCTGATTTAAAAATACGTCCTTTAGTACAATGTCTTTTTGTTCTTTATACTGGAAAAACAATCGCTCTAGGAATTCATTATATTCATACAATACATATAATGGTATTCCATCAATATTATAGACATGCTTATGAAGTTTAAAGTTTTTCAAGCAATCTGGACAAACCAACAGGTCATCATAAAAGAAAATATCAAAATTTCGCATTTTACTCATTGGTTTGTGACAGCATAAACAGTATCGTTCATTTTTGATATTTGACTGACACAATCCTTGATAGACTTGTTTAAAGCCTGACATAAACACACTCCTTTTCCATCTGGATCCTTAAAGCTTCTTCCCACACGTCCAAAAATCTGAATCAAGCTTGCCGTGGTAAAAACAGAGTGATCTCCTTTAAAAACTACGACCTGCACACTGGGAATTGTGATTCCACGTTCTAATAATGTTGTACAAACTAAGGCACTCATTTCTTTATTACGGAAACGATCTAATATTCTGTCTTTATCTTTTGTGGATGAATGAATAAAATCTGTTTTCACAAAAATATTTAAGAGTAACTTTAACCATTTGCCATCACTTTTTCTTGGTACAAACACCAATATTTGTTTCCCTTCCCGCTTAAACTTCATACACAAATACAGGACGATCCATACTTGTATAAAAACAGATACTTGTATGACCTTAGGAACAATTAAAGGATGTTTATGTGGTCTTTCAAACAAGCATACAAGCTCCATTTTCTTTTGTTTGACTAATTCCATACTCAATTCATCTGGAGTTGCACTCAACAATAGCTTTTGACCAACACACGCCTGATTTGCGATTGCCTGAAGAACTTCATTGCCAACAAAGGGAAAGGCATCTAATTCATCCAAAATCAATAAATCAAAGGCATATGGATAACGATACAATTGATGTGTTGTACAAACAATAATATCGGCATCCGTAATTTGCGTATATCCTTGTGCAACTTCACAAATACTTAATTCAGGAAAAGCTATTCTTAATCGTCCTGCAATCTCAAGTACAACTTGTCTTCGACTAATCGCAAAAGCCACCTTCTTTCCCTTCGATAAATATCCACAGATGCTCTCAAAACATATTTCAGTTTTGCCAGCACCTGTTGCAGCATACAACATAACATCCTTCCCCTCACATAAATGATGATATACTGTATGACTTGCTTCTACTTGTGAAGGTGTTAAGCTATAATTCAATTTAGGCTCTCCAACCCATGTCCTATGCGTTAATTTCGCCGGTTCTATTTTTTCATTAACCTCCAACCGAGAAAAATCAATGCACTTACGACAATAATAAACTCCATGGTCATACGTAAACAATTTTGGATTTTCATTTTGACATCGATTACACTTCATATACTCTTATACGAAAAAAAAGTGCAATTTTTTGCACTTTATTTAAATATTTCTGATTTTTCAATACGCATAGCCGCTCTTTTTATATCTTCAATATCTTGAACCAAAGCTAAACGAACATATCTTGTACCATGAACTCCAAAAGCTTGTCCTGGAGTAACTACAACACCTGCTTTTTCTAGCAAATCCTTTGTGAATGCATATGAATCTTCATATTGATCAGGTATTCTTGCCCATGCAAACATTGTTGCAGGGCTCTTATCGATATGCCACCCTACTGTATCAAAGATTTCACATAACGCATCTCTTCGATCTTGGTATGCCTGACAAGTCGAATGAATACTTGCACCACCATGTCTTAAGGCTTCAATACCTGCATATTGAACAGGCAAGAAAATTCCGTAATCCATATTTGATTTTAATGTATTATAACATTCAATAACCTCTTTATTTCCTACACATACACCAAGTCGTGCACCAGCCATTCCATAGGTCTTTGAAAATGAATTTAATTCTATACCCACTTCTTTTGCGCCATCAAAGGATAAGAAGCTTTTACCAACTTTTCCATCAAATACAAGTTCACTATATGCATTGTCATGAAGAACCACAATATCATATTTTTTCGCAAACGCAATCAAATCCTCATAAAAAGAATCTGGAGCTATAGCACAAGTCGGATTATTTGGATAAGAAACAATCATCATTTTTGCCTTTTTTGCGATTTCCTCATCAATTTGATCCAATTGAATAACATAATTATATTCCTGTAATAAAGGCATATATTCGACCTTTGCACCTGCAATTTTTGGCCCATCGCTAAAAATTGGGTAATAAGGATCAGGTACTAGCACAATATCTCCAGGATCACATATAGCTAAAAACAAAGTGCTTAGAGCCTCTTGAGACCCTTGTAAACAAATCATTTCATCATTTGTAAGTTCTACATTGTATCGATTCTTATACCAATCATGAATGGCAGCCTTCATTTCAGGTAATTCATTGATTGCATATTTATAATTTTCAGGAACCATGATAGCATCTTGTAACGCCTTCATAATTGAAGGTTCTGGTGCAATATTAGGAGATCCAACTGAAAAATCAATTGTTTCCTTTCCTGTTCTATTTGTATAATCCAATTTCATATTCTTCAATTCTGTAAATATAGAAGACTGAAACAAATCCATTCTCTTCGCTCTTTTCACGTCAATACACCTCACACATTTCTTTATATTATTATAAGCAACTGAAAGAAAGGTTTCAAATCCTTTTCAAATCTTTCATAGCAACCAAACGATTATTGTTAGATTTCATTTATAAAACTTAAAAAATATATAACCATACATATCTTATGTCCTTTGTTTATAGGAAATTTAAAAAATATACTCTTATTTTTTTATAACCAAAATAAAAAACAGTGCCATTTCTGACACTGTTATTATATTACTACTTCAAACCATATTTCTTGTTAAATTTCTCAATACGTCCCTGAGCAGCAGCGAAACGTTGACGACCTGTGAAGAATGGGTGGCAGTTACTGCAAGTATCTACACGTAATTCATCACCTTTGATTGTACTACCTGTTTCGAATTCTGCACCACAAGATGTACAGATACATTTAACTTTATGATAATTAGGATGAATTCCTTGTTTCATATTGTTGTATCCTCCTTCCGCCTTAAGTCATATCGACCCAAAGTAAGTGCTATACAATTATAGCAAGGCTTTTTTCAAATCGCAAGATGTTTTAAGTAAATTCAATAAATTTTTTTAAAATTTAGAATCATCTGCTTTTTCAAACCATTCACGAACCAATTGCACTGTATCTTTTAAGCAACCAGATTCAAATGGAACCTTTAATCCAGCTTCCTTAACAATCTTTCTAAATGGTAATGTTCCACCAATTTTGCAGATATGTTTATAGTCTTCAAAAGCTTTTTCATCCTTCTTTTGAATACGAGCCCAGAATTGTAAAGCGCAGACTTGAGCTAATGTGTAATCAATATAATAGAATGGATCCATAAAGATGTGAAGCTGACGCATCCACCATCCACCTTTTTCTAGAATATCAATTCCATCATAATTTTTGTGTGGTAAATATTGTTTTTCTAATTTACGCCAAGTAGCCAATCTTTCCTCTGGTGACATTTCTGGCTTTTCATATACCTCGTGTTGGAAGTGGTCAACTAAAACTCCATAAGGTAAGAACTTGACAGCTCCAGATAAGTGATTGAAATAATATTTATCAACATCTTCTTCAAAGAATGATTTCATCCATGGATATGTAAAGAATTCCATTGACATAGAATGAATTTCACAAGATTCATATGTAGGCCAAACACAATCAGTTGGGAAAACATTTTTACTTGAATACACCTGGAATGCATGTCCTGCTTCATGTGTTAACACTTCTGCATCATGACTTGTTTTATTAAAGTTTGCGAAAATAAATGGAGATTGATAATTTGGAATAAATGTACAATATCCACCAGCCGCTTTGCCTGGTTTTGAATCTAGATCCAACAATTCTCTATCTGTCATAAATTCAAAGAATTCTCCTGTTTTAGGATCCAATTCTTGATACATCTTTAATGCTCGTTTTACAAGTTCTTCACGATTATATTTAGGTGCAGGATTTCCAGATAAGAATTCAAACTTTTCATCCCATGCATGCAAAGTATCATAACCTAAGCGTTTTTGTTGACGAGCATATAATTCATTATCCAATGGAACCACATCTTCCAATACTTGTTTACGATAATTTTCTACATCGTCTTTATTGTAGTCAAAACGCATCATACGGTAATAGCCAAGTTCAATATAATTATTATATCCTAGCTTTTTAGCCATACGTGTGCGAACTTGAACTAATTGATCGTATACTTCTCCAATTTCTTTAGCGTGTTCGTCATACCATCCCCAATAAGCCTGCATAGCACGCTTACGTGTATCACGATCTTTATCGTTTGTCTTAACTTCCAATGCAGCTAATGTATAGGTTTCACCATCAAATTCAATTTGAGCACTCGCGATAATAGCTTGATATTTTGAAGCCAATTTATTCTCTTCCTGCATTTCAGGAATAATACATGGATCAAATGATTTTTCTTCCATTTCTCTTTGTAAGAAATATGTTTCTGGCACTTCCTTTTTTAATTCAGATACAAAAGAACTTGCCATTACTGCCTTGTTACAATTCACAACGTCTTCTTTTAATACTGGAAGCATTTCATTTAAAAAATCATTTTCCTGTGTATAATATTCATCTCTTGTATCTACTGTATGGCGCACTTCTACTAGTGTTTGGTTTGTATTGATATATTTATTTACATCATCCAACTCAACAAAAGCATTTTTAAATTCTTCATATGAAGCGGCATTTTTTAGCTTTTCACAAATCCCTTTTAGTTGTGCCTGCAATGCTTCAATATCCATATGTTCATATTTATAATCTGTAAATTTCATATTTTTTCTCCTAAAAAAAACAGAGAAGCATAAAGCTTCTCATATTATGCAAAGATGGCATTCCATCCAAATATTAATAAAGCTAAAATGACAATCGCACCTAATAATATTGGCCAGAATGTACTACTAGCAGCTATTAACAAGGCAAGAAAATCACCCTTTTCAAGACGATCCTCTTTACCTTTTTGTTTGTCTTTTTTTTCTAACATCTCACGCATTGATGGGCGCTTAGACACTAGAATTCACCTCCAAAGTGACACTTAACGAAGTGATTTGGTTTAACCTCTTTTGTTGCTGGTTCTTGTTCACGACAGATATCTTTCGCAAATGGACAACGAGGGTTAAATTTACATCCCTTAGGAATATTTACGTTACTTGGAATTTCACCTTGAATAACTTGCATTTCTTTACGTTTTGTAGGATCTGGTAAAGGAATTGCACCAATCAACGCTCTTGTATAAGGATGTTGAGGGTTAGAATAAATTTCATTCTTATCTGCAAGTTCCATCATACTACCTAAATACATTACACCTACACGGTCAGAAATGTGTTTAACAACTGACAAGTCATGTGAAATGAAGATATAAGAAATGTTCTTTTCTTCTTGCATATCTTTCATTAAGTTGATGATCTGTGACTGAATAGAAACATCCAATGCACTTACTGGCTCATCACAAATAATGAAGCTTGGATCTAATGCCAAAGAACGTGCGATACCAATACGTTGTCTTTGTCCACCTGAGAATTGGTGAGGATAACGATAGCAATAGTAGCTTGGCAAACCACAACGGTCCATTAGGTTTTTAACATATGCATCTAGTTCTGGACCACGTTTGAATTTTCCGTGAGCAATCAATGGTTCAGCCAAAATATTGAATACAGTCATACGAGGATTCAATGATGAATATGGATCCTGGAAGATAAATTGCATTTCTTCACGTAAAGCACGCATTTCTTTACGAGATTTTTTTGCGACATCTTCACCTTCGAAGATTACTTCTCCACTAGTTGGTTCATAAAGACGAATGATTGTACGACCTAATGTAGATTTACCACATCCAGATTCACCTACTAGTCCTAATGTTTCACCTTCATATAAATCGAAAGTAATATCATCTACGGCTTTAACACATGGGTCGCCTTCTTTAAATTTACCTTTTTTTAGAGGGAAGTATTTTTTTAAATGTTTTACTTCAAGAATTTTTCTTTTTTCTGCCATGACTATCCCTCCTGTTTCATTTCTTCTTCAACTTTGAAGCACCATACATGGTGACGTGATTTAACTTTTGTATCTGTTGGTTGACCTTGTTTACAACGTTCGCTTACAAATGGACAACGATCTGCAAAGTAACATCCTTCTGGTAAATACAATGGGTTAGGTACACTACCTTCAATTGTATTTAAACGTTTTCCTTCTTCAGCTAATGAAGGCATTGAGTTCATTAATCCAATTGTATATGGGTGTTTAGGGTTGCTGAACAATTCTTCTACTGGAGCTGTTTCAACAACTTTACCTGCATACATAACGTTAACGTTATCAGCAACCTGAGCAACTACACCTAAGTCGTGTGTAATCAACATTATAGATGTACCTGTTTCATTTTTTAATTTATTCATCAAAGATAAAATTTGAGCCTGAATTGTAACATCTAGAGCTGTTGTCGGTTCATCGGCAATCAATAATTTTGGATGACAAGATAAAGCCATCGCAATCATAACACGCTGACACATACCACCTGACAATTGGAATGGATAGTTATCAACAACTTTTTCTGGACGAGAAATACCAACTTCTGCCAACAAATCGATTGCACGTTGTTTTGCTTCTTCTTTAGAAACTTCTTCGTGAGTCAAAATGTTTTCCATAATTTGATCACCAACTGTAATAACTGGGTTCAAACTTGACATTGGTTCCTGGAAAATCATAGAAATTTCGTTACCACGAATGTGACGAATTTGTTCATCTGTAGCTGTTGCTAAGTTCAAGCCTTCTTCATCACGATCTACATTTCCCATATATACGATTTTTGATCCAGGCATAATTTCTCCTGGTTCACTTACTAAGCCTAAAATAGACATTGCAGTTACTGATTTACCACAGCCTGATTCACCTACGATTGCAAGTGTTTCATTTTCATACATTGTAAAGTGGTTTCCATCAACTGCTTTTGAATCACCTTTTTTTGTATGGAAGTATACACGAAGGTCTTCCACTTTAATTACTTTTTTATTTACAGACATTGTGTATCCTCCTTACTACTGTAATTCCTTAGGGTCGAATGCATCACGCAATCCTTCACCAATCAAGTTGATAGAGATTACTGTTAATAAACACATTAAACCTGCAGGCATCCATTCCCAAGGATAGTTTTGGAACACGTAAGAATCACGTGCTAAGTTCATTAAGTTACCCCAAGAAGGAGTTGGTGCAGTCACACCCATACCTAAGAATGATAAACCAGCCTCAGTTAAGATAGCACTTGCCATTTGTAGTGTAGCATTTACGATTACTAATGAAATAACGTTTGGAAGTAAGTGTTTAAAGATTTTTGAGAAATCTGAAATACCCAAAGCTTCACAAGCTTGCATAAATTCTTGTTCACGCAAAGTCAAAATCTGTCCACGAACTAAACGTGCTAGTCCTGGCCATGATAGTAAACCAATTAATAATGATACAGTATACATTTTTTGGCTTTGTGGAACCCACAACATAGTTGAGGCAACCGCAATAATCATTGGTGTAAATGGTAATGAATAAACGATTTCTGCAAAACGCATTAATACGTTATCCAATTTTCCACCATAGTAACCTGAGATACCACCAATTGTACATCCTAAGATGACAGTAATAACAGCAGCAATAATACCAACCATGATAGAGATACGTCCACCTAAGAATAAACGGAATAAGCAGTCACGACCTTGTTTATCTGTACCTAATAAGTGTTCTCCACCTGGAGCTAAGTTAGGATTTGATAAATCATAGTCATTAACGCTATATCCAAGCATTGGTGGTATAACAATAACAGCAACAACAATTAATACAAAAATAATCAAACCAGCCATGGCAACACGGTTTTGTTTGAACTTACGCCATGCTATGGTCCAAGGACCTATAGATTCGATTTTTTCGCCAGATTCTAATACTACAGCATCTTTTTTAGCCATCTATAGTTCCCTCCTATTCATCTACCTTGATACGTGGGTCAACTAATGTATAACAAATGTCAGACAATAAGTTACCTAACAACATCAATAAGGCACTAAACATCAAACAAGCCATAACTAAAGAGTTATCACGTTGGTTGATCGCATCAATTAACACTTTTCCAATTCCTGGCCAGATAAATACAGATTCCAAGATTACGGCTCCTGAGAATAATGATGGAATGTATAATCCTAATAATGTTACTAAAGGAATTTGAGCATTTTTAAATGCATGTTTGTAGATAACAGTCTTTTCTTTAAGACCCTTTGAACGTGCTGTACGAACATAATCCATGTTGATAACTTCAACCATAGAGTTACGTACATAACGTGAGAATGACGCAAATGAACTAAACGCCAATACGATTACAGGTAAAATTGAGTGTAATGCGATATCTCCAATTTCTTGGAAAATACTTGAGTAACCAAAGCTTGATAGCATTGTGTCACGCATTCCGTTGATAGGCATACCTGGAATCTGCAAACCAACGAAGAAAATTAATACTAAGGCAAAGAAGAATGTTGGAACACTTATTCCTAACAATGAGAATACAGTCCAGAAGTTATCAAACACTGTACCTTTCTTTACTGCCTGTTTTATTCCAACTGGAATGGCAAAAATCAAAGCCACAATTAATGATACAACATTCAAATAGAATGTATTCCATACATAGTCACCAATAATTGTTCCAACTGGCTTTTTAAGGGTAATACTTGATCCTAAATCTCCTGTACACATACGTCCAACCCAACGTACATATTGTTCAGGTAACGATTTATCCAATCCTAACAACTCACGAACGTGATCACGTTGTTCTTGTGTAACCTTTGAACCGGCTCCAAAATAAGCTGTTACCTCATCACCTGGCATCGCCTTTACAGTACCGAAAATAACGATTGAAATGATGAAAAGGACAGGAATCATCGCTAAAATTCTTTTAAATACATACTTTAGCATAGTTATTGATCCTTTCTATCCACTAAATGCATATAAGAGCAAGTCAATACGGCTTGCCCTTAATTTTATAAACAATCCACGAGTTTTTCATGCAGACTATTTAACGTTGCCACGTTTCTGTTAATGAACATTTGTCCTTTAACATCCACTATTTTAACACATCTTTGTGCAATTTTTAAATTTATTTTACAGTAATTGTATCCATTGATTGAGACCAGTTACGTAATGTTCCTGTTCCAGTCAAGTCAACTTTCTTATTGTAAAGGTTGAATTGCATACCTGAGTAAACTGACATGTATCCTGCATCATCAGCAGCCATCTTCATAGCTTCAACATAATCAGCTTTTGATTGTTTTTCATCAGAATCAGTACGAGCTTTTGTCAATTGATCAACCAATGCTTGATCATTGATACGAGAGTAGTTATTTACAGCCATGTTAGCTGGAATATTTGTATATGAATCATTAGCTGAAGTATCTTGGTTACTTGTAAATGAAGTAGCTAAGAAACACATATTCCATTCACTATCGTGACTAGTATCTTGAATATTACTTAATAATGTAGAGAAGTCAACTGTAGTTTGTTTTAAGTCAACACCTAAATCTCCCCAAGTTTTCTTAACCATAGGAATTAAAGTATCAAGTACTGAGTTACCTTCTGAACATAAGAATTTGATTTCTAGTTTTTGTCCATCTTTTTCACGGATTCCATCAGAACCTTTTACCCAACCAGCTTCATCTAATACTTGGTTAGCTTTATCCATGTCAAATGCATAAGTATTTAATCCATCAATTGTTTCTTCGTTACGAACAACGGCACCGAGACTTTCTGATGCTGGATTCCAGTATGCAGCTGGTACATATCCACCTTTAACTTTTTTAACTTCGTCACTTGCTTTTTTATCCCATCCGAAGTAAGAATCACAGAATCCTTGACGATCTGTCGCATACATCAATGCTTGACGTACAGCTTTGTCAGCTGTAGCTCCATTGTTAGCGTTCATAGCTACAAAACCAATAGCACTACGAGTATAGTCGTTGAATGCCATGTTTTTATCTTGACTCGCTTCACTTACTTTATTTGTTTCAATTACATCTGGAATTAAATCAACTGTTCCTTTTTTCAATTCAGAAACTTCTGTAGTTACATCTGTTTTCTTAATAATGATTTGATCTACTTGGTATTGTCCTTTTTCTGGTTTGAATTCTTCATTACGAACAAATGAAGCTCCACTTGCTTTATCATAACTCTTCAATTGGTAAGCGCCAGAACCACATGATTCTTCCTGGTTCTTTTCAACAACATTTACTTTACCTTGTTTGTATTTTGAGTAGTGATCTGCACTTGTGATTCCCATTGTACCAAATGATGCGATTGCATCAATTTGTGGGTTAACCAAGTGGAATACTACTGTGTAATCATCTGGAGTTTCTACACCAGTTAATTCTTTAGCTTCTCCGCTATTATATTCTTTATATCCTTGAATGTTATCCATTCCACCACCGTTAGGACCAGCGTAACTTGGGTCTGCTAATGTTGTGAATGTAAATTTAACATCTTTTGCAGTTACTTCAGTACCATCACTGAATTTGTGTCCTTTTTCCAATTTGTAAGTTAATGTTAAACCATCTTCACTTACTTCTGGTAAATCTTTAGCCAATACTGGCTCCAATTCGTTATCCGCATTGTACTTTAACATTGATTCGTAGCATAAGTTTACTACATATTGATCATAAGCACTTGATGCATATTGAGGTGTAAACTGTCCAGTTAAACTTTGGCTTACAGATACTGTTAATGTTTTTGCGTCACTGTTAGATCCGCCTGAACATGCTACTAAAGTAGAAGCCATTGCTACAGATGCTAAACCAGCAACAATTCTTTGTTTGTTCATTTCTCTTTCCTCCTATAGTTTGCTCACTATGTGTGATAAAATTATACTATGTTAGAAAGTTGTTTTCAAGGGTTTAAGAAAATAATTTACATGCAATTTTACATGAATGTATATTTTTCATGAACTAAACACGTAATTTTGTCTTTAAATCATGCATTTTCATTGAATTCGCTTACATTGATATTTTCGTGCCATTATTTTAAACATTTGTCCATGAATACTGTATTTTTGTGAAAATAATGAAAAAAGGCTCAAACTATTGAGCCTTGTTGCATTGTTTAAAATAAATTATGAATGCTTTGTTTTAGATTTTCAATTTTGCATGGACGACTATAGTCATATCCTTGAACAAAATCTGTATGTGGTTTTACATATGCATCATATTCTTCTTGAGTTTCAATTTCTTCAACACATATTTTTACATTCACCAGGAATAGCAATGTTGATCTGAATATTGTTCATTCCAGGTCTAGGCATGATATCAACTCCGAACTATTTTTACATATATTGTAAATTTTTTTATCAAATGATACTATTTGTTAATTTCACATAATTCAATCTGATTTCACAATATTTACCAAAGTTATACTAAACTTATGACAACATGGAATGGTATTCTATAGATGTCTTAAAGATAAGACAAATGAATATAGAAAATAAACCAATATTCATATCTCTCTCCTAAAAATAATAATAAACAAAAAAGAAGCCATTCTAGATGCCAACACTAGAATGGCTTTCTTTCGTTTCGTATGGTAAAATAGCCAAGAAAGAAGTGAATCTATGAACAAAGCATTATCTCATTTACATACAATCAACAGGCATAAAATAAAAGTGACATACCTATGTTTTCGGTGTCATTTATATAAACAAGGAATTCTTCATGATTTAAGCAAGTATTCCTATGTTGAATTAAAAACAGGTTTTCATTATTATCAAGGATTCCGTTCCCCAATTGATGCTGAAAAAGAAGAAAAAGGCTATTCTCTAGGATGGTTGCACCACAAAGGTAGAAATAAACATCATTGGGAATACTGGCTTGATTTTGGAAAAGATGGTATATATGCATGTAAAATGCCTATAAATTACGTCATTGAAATGTTTTGCGATAGAGTCGCAGCCAGTATGATTTACCAAAAAGACAAATACACGGATTCAAGCGCACTTGAATATTATGAAAATGGACGAGGTAAAATTCTGATTCATCCTGAAACAGACGCCCTCATCCATCATTTATTAAAGTATTTATCTGAAAATGGTCTTGATCAGACCATTCATTATATTGTCACTGAGATTAAAGAATAATTATTCTACAGTTACACTTTTCGCAAGGTTACGAGGTTTATCTACATCGCAGCCTTTTTCTTTTGCGACATAATAAGCAAATTCCTGTAACAATACAGTTGCTGGAATACAACTTAGCATTGGATCCACATCAGGAATACGAATTACATATTCAAATCCTTCCACGTTTTGGTTTTGTGAAGCAATTAATATAACCTTAGCTCCACGAGCTACTGTCTCTAAAATATTCGAAATTGTTTTTTGTGCAACACTAGGCTGTGTGGCAAGCGCAATCACAACTGTATCTTTTTCAATCAATGCGATAGGGCCATGTTTTAATTCTCCAGCCATATAAGCATCCGCATGCACATAAGACACTTCCTTTAGCTTTAACGCACCTTCAAGAACACTTAAATAATCCAATTGTCTGCCGATAAAATAAGCATCCTTTTGATTCGTTAATAATTTTGCAAATTTTGCCATCTGATCTTCTTGTTGAAGCATTTCTTCTACCACTTTTGGCATTTCCTTCAACTGAGTAATCATATATTTCTTATTCTCTACATTACCATTAAATAATGAAGTTAATTTCAAACATAAACACATCAATAATACAAGCTGTGTTGTATAAGCTTTTGTACTTGCGACCGCAATTTCTGGACCTGCACAAGTATACAACACAAAATCAGATAAACGAGCTAAACTAGAACCTAACACATTCGTAATTGATAATGTTTGTGCACCTTCTTCCTTGGATAATTTTAAAGCCGCAAGTGTGTCTGCAGTTTCACCAGACTGAGAAACAAAAATACATAATGTTTTTTCGTTTATGCGGTAATTTCCATATCTGAATTCACTTGCACTTATGCAGTGAATTGGAAGATCAACCCAAGTACGAAGTATATATTGTGCATATAAACTAGCGTGATATGCGGTTCCACAAGCCACAAAATAAATTTGATTGACATTTGAAACGTCTAAACCATCTAATTCTGGCATTGCCAAGTTATTTTCAATATGAGCACGCAATGTTTCTTTTATTACATATGGCTGTTCATGCATTTCCTTCTGCATAAAAGTATCATATCCACCTTTTTGAGCTGCACATGCATCATATGAAATGTGTATCCATTGCATATGTACTGGATCTCCAAAAAAATCATAAACCTCAATGTTTCCAGGTTTCAAAACCGCCATCTGCCCATCTTCTAAAGCACAAATATCTTTTGTATAATCCAAAACAGCTGGAATATCACTGGCACAAAATGCAGCTGTAGCTGTCTTTCCAACAATCATTGGACTTTCTTTTTTAGCTACAAAAACACAATCTGGATAGTCTGTACAAACTACGCATAACGCAAAACTTCCTTGAAGATATTGTACACATTTTTTTAATGCGTACATAATATCCCCTTGATAATAGTAATCTAGCATATGAACAATAACTTCACTATCTGTCTGTGATTGAAATGAGTATCCTTGCTCTAATAAGCATTCTTTTATAGATGCATAGTTTTCAATAATTCCATTATGCACAATTGAAATCGTATTACTCTCATTTGTATGTGGATGTGAATTCATATTACTTGGGACACCATGAGTAGCCCAACGAGTATGACCGATCCCTGTATGTTCAGAATGCTCTTTTGCGGTCAACAATTCTTTTAAATTCGTTAGACGTCCTTTTGCCTTATACGTTTCTAAATGATGTCTTGAAACTAAAGTAACTCCTGCAGAGTCATATCCTCTATACTCGAGTTTTTCCAACCCCTGCAATAAAAATGGTAAAGCACTCTCTTTACCTGCGTACGCTGTGATTCCACACATTATAAAAATCCTCCTATCTATTATTATCATGGAGGATACCAAATGGCTTTGTTCAACATTCACACATTGTTTTTGTCCATCGTTAAAGGTTGTATCAACCTCCAGACTACCCGCCGAATTTTTCGATAAGTCTGGTCCTCGTCAACTAATCACTAGTCCTGGCGCTATTTTTTTACTACAACTCCATGAATAATGAATATTATACAAAAAATGATACATTTGTCAAAAAAGAAGACTTACTCTTCTTCAACTAGATTCAATAATTCTAATACCCGATTTAAGTCTTCTTTGTTTTCATAATGAATTGAAATGGAATTTTTACTGATAGATACCGATGTTTGAAAATATTCCTGCAACTTTTCTTTTGCGGCTTTTACATAAATATCTTCTTTTGGTTTTTCAACCGTTTTCTTGTTGTTGATATCCTTAACAATCTGTTCAACTTTACGTACAGATAACCCTTGGTCTATAGCCTGCTTTGCGACTTTACGCATACCTGCTTCCGTTTTTAATCCTAATAAGGCACGGACATGCCCCATACTCAATTGCTTATTTACAACATATTCTTGAACATCTTCTGGAAGTTTTAATAAACGCAGTAAATTCGTAATATGTTCACGTGATTTTCCTACGCGATGAGCCAATTGCTCTTGTGTATAGTTTAATCTCTGAATCAATTTTTCATAGGCCTTCGCCTCTTCGATTACATTTAAATCTTCACGTTGAATATTTTCTAACAACGCAATTTCCATCATTTCCTGATCATCGAAATCAACAATGATGGCTGGGATATCCTTTAATCCAGCTAATTTTGAAGCTCGAAGTCTTCTTTCACCGGCAATCAAATCATATCCTTGAATGCTCTTTTTAACTAGAATTGGCGTAAATACTCCATGCTGCTTGATTGATGAACTTAATTCTTTTAGAGCATCCTCATCAAACACTTTACGTGGCTGATATGGATTGGGACGAATTTCATCGACAGGAATCTTTGATTGTTCCTGGCTCTCGACTTCCATATCTCCATTCTGAATATCATCTAATACTTTAGAAACATCCTGTCCAAAAATGCTAGATAAGCCCTTTCCTAATCGAGCATTGTTTTTGTTTTCCATAAACTACGCCTCCTTTGAGTTGCGCTTTAATACTTCTTCCGTTAAACCAGCATATGCCTTAGCTCCTGTACTTTTAGGATCATACTCAAAAATAGATAAGCCGCGGCTAGGTGCTTCCGACAATTTTACGTTTCTTGGAATAGAATTCTGATAAACAAGCTTTCCAAAAGTCTGACGAACATCTTGGGACACTTCAACACTCAATCTTGTACGAATATCAAACATAGTCAAAAGGATGCCCTCAATTTTAAGATTACGGTTACTTGTTCTTTGTACTAAACGAATTGTAATCAATAACTGAGTTACTCCTTCCAATGCATAATATTCACATTGTACAGGAATTAGAATACTATCTGCTGCTGTTAGTGCATTCGTATTTAATAATCCAAGTGATGGTGGACAATCAATAATAATATAATCGTATTGATCACGAATTGGCGCAATTGCCTTTTTTAACAATTCTTCTTTTCCTGCTTCCATTTTATCCATATCCAAATCGGCACCTGCTAAATTGATATTTGCAGGAACAATATCGATTCTTGGATTCATTTTAGGAACGATTGCTTGCTGAATCGGAACACCTTCCATTAAAACAGAATGAATTGTTGCTTGAGAATTATTCTGATTCGCATTTAAACCCTGTGAAGCATTTCCCTGTGAATCAAAATCAATCAATAATACTTTTTTACCTACATGTGCAAGTCCACTTGCTAAATTTATAGATGTAGTCGTTTTACCGACACCACCTTTTTGATTCGAAATTGCTATTACTTTTCCCATATTCAACCCTCCAAAGGCTTTTTCTTGATTTGACCATACGCTCTTGGATATTTATTAGGCGTATGTTTTACTTTTTTAAAATATAAATTAATGCGTGTTGCATCTTCCTCAATCATGAATTTCTCTTCATCTATTAATTCAACACCCAATATATCAATGGCTTTTTGTGCGTTTAAAAGCTCCTCATGCCCATTTTTTCCTTTTAGTGCTACCATAGTATGATTCATTTTCACAAGTGGCACGCAAAGTTCTAATAAAATCGATAATTTTGCAACGGCACGCGCACTCACAACTTCAAAGCATTCACGCTTTTCTTTTGCCAAATCCTCTGCTCGCACATTCAAAATATCTAAATTGCTTAAATTCAATTGAGTTTTCACTTCATTTAGAAAACGACAGCGCTTTTGTAAAGGCTCCACCAAAGTCATATGAACATGTGGAAACGCAATCTTTACAGGAATTCCCGGAAAACCGGCACCTGATCCAATATCGCACATTGTTTCAAAATCAATATTTGAAAAAGGCATGATAGAATCATAAAAATGTTTCTCCCACACTTCTTCTTCCTGCGTAATTGCAGTTAAATTCATCTTCTCATTCCATTCAACAAGAAGTTGCATATATTTTACAAATTGATTCATTTGTTCTTCATTTAATTGGATACCAGCTTCTAAACAAGCCTTTTGAAATTCTATTTTAGTCATGAAAACCCTCCACGATATCCATTATATCATATATTCGATCCACTCGTATTTTTACTATACGCAATAATTTGACATTATGTATGTCAGTTTATTTATTTTATTCATTTATGATACAATTTTAACAAGGAGGTAACTTATGAAAAATTTAAAGAAAGTTTTATTTATTGTTGTCTTTATCTTAATTGCCTTTGTAGGCGGTATGTTCTTTGCGAATAAACAAACAGAACCAGAAATCACATCGACATTAATTCAGAATAGAATCGAACAAGCGAGTGATTTAGTAACCACAAAATATCATTATGCAAAAGTAGGAAAATTCGAAAATTCACTTTCATTAAATGGATGGTCGATTCCTTTAACAAATAAAAATTTCATTTTAACATTTGAAGGAGAAATTCAACTTGGTACAGATTTGTCAAAGGTAAAAGTAGATATTAAAGATTCTACAATCTACGTCACAGTAGACAAACCTACCGTTATTTCTAATTCAATTGATGAATCAAGTATTGAAGTCTATGATGAAACAAAAAACATATTTAATCCAATTAGTGTCAATGATTATAAAAAATTCGCGGTAGAGCAAAAAGAAACAGCTTTATCTGAAGCCAAGAAAAAAGGATTAATGAAAACAGCTCAAGAAAATACTAAGAAAAGTGTTAAGGATATTATTTCCATTATTCCAGATACAGACGAGTATACTATTGAAGTATCCTTTAAGGAGTAGTTATGGCAAATTTAAAATTAGTTGATGCTTTTACAGATTTTGTAGAAGAAAGCACATTACCCTATCGTCAAATGATGACATATTATAATTGTGCTCTTATGGAAGTAGAAACAAAATTTAAAGTTCTTAATGAACAATTTTCCTTATTTTATGATCGTAATCCCATTGAGTCAATTCATACACGAATTAAATCACAATCGAGTATCTTAAAGAAGCTTCAAAAAAAGAATCTTCCACTAACAATTCCTAATATCGAAAACAATCTATTCGATATTGCTGGTGTTCGTATAGTATGTTCTTTTACTGAAGATATCTATTCTTTAGCCAATTCCTTTCTCAACCAAGATGATGTTCGTTTGATAGAAAAAAAGGATTATATTAAGAATCCAAAAGAAAATGGATATCGTAGTCTTCATCTTATTATTGAAATACCAATCTTTTTATCAGATGAAAAAAAATGGGTCAAAGTAGAGGTACAATTTAGAACCATTGCGATGGATTTTTGGGCGAGTCTAGAGCATAAAATTCGCTACAAGAAAAATCTATCTAAGGATAGATTAGATGAAATTGATAAAGAATTATTAGAATGTGCAAAGATATGTAAAGTATTAGATGACAAAATGGAAGAAATAAAGACGGGAAATTAATTTTCCCGTCTTAATTTTCTTCATATACTTCTTCAAAAGACACTTTTGCGTCTTGTGAGTTTTCTTTCATGAATTTACGATTCTTATAAAAACCAACTGTTAATAATGGTACGATGATAATTGCGATACCTAAATATCCACAATATCCATATCCATATTTAACTACATTTGTAAGTCCAACGAATGAGATTCCCATAGAAACCACCATGATAAAGGCAGAAACTAAAGCTCTACGAACTGGTACATTTTCTACTTTTTGAAGAAACTTCACATTTTCAAAGCGATTCACAAATCCAAAGATTACACAAACAGCACTTGAAATTAAGCATAAGAATAATACAAGTCCATAAAGTGCGACAAGCCAGTTAGCTCCAAAAGATTTTAATGTTGTTAATGTAGGAAGTGTTGTTCCATTTGGCTGTGTTAAATAATAGTGTTGCCAACAAAGTAACATTAATACAGCAAGGCCTAGTCCCAACATATTTAATGTAAATGTTAGTGCCATTGAACGATCGCAATCTTGTTTTGTTTTTAAAACACTTGTTCCACAAACTAAGATAGCTGGTACTGTAACCCATTGGAATGCCGAATATGTTACACCATTCCATACAGCTTTTGGAAGTTGATTCCACCCATTGTTTGAAAAATCAACACGCATAACATCTAATAAATTATGTCCATTCAATAAACCAACAGTATAAATAGAAACAGCTAGTACTAAGATTACTACGCCCATATATGTACTTGCTCTACGAATTAAGTCCACTCCAAAAATTGTTAGGAATAATACAACAAGTCCAATTACTAGTGTTCCAAGATAGTAGTTCAATCCAAAGTATTGTGTTAAGGCACTTGCAGCACCAGAAATACAAGATGCAACAACCATTAAAACCATGATATTAAAGAATAATTCAAACAATAATTCAACCTTATCAAATGGATGATATAAACACTCAAACAATTCCTTATATGTTTTTAACCCACGAGAGTTCATCATAATTTGTCCTTCACGAATTGTCATCGCAAGAAGTAACATTGCAACAGCAACACCAACAATAGCTGGCCACCCTAAACTAACAAACCATGTATTTTCCTGATTTCCTGTTGCAAAGCCTCCGCCTGCGTGTGCTGCAAATGCAGTTATCGCAACGGAAAATGCAGCCATCCATGATCGATTCATGTTTTTTACTTGATTCTTCTTCATTTTCAAATTCTCCTTCTCTTGCAACAAAAAACCTTCCGCCTCTTGTTGCCTATAATCAGCATAAGAGACGAAAGGTTATAATCTTCTTCCGCGGTACCACTCTTTTTCATTCTATTGAATGCCCTCATCGATGCTATCACATCTAGTCTTTATATCGTAAGACTCACGTCTATAACTACATTATCGCTACAGCCACTCCATGGTGATTTTCATTCTCTAGCTTCCGATATTTTACACCAACCAATATCTCTCTAGGCCAAAGCTTTAGTGAATTACTCTTCCATATCAATGTGTTGGTTGTATAATACATCATTTTTCATTGTTTTACAAGCATAAATGTAAACATTTTACATTTATTTACATTTTTATGTAAATAAAAAGAGGCCTAAGCCTCTTTCATAATCTGGTCGATCGTATTTACGACGCGACTTGTGTTTTTTCCATCTGTAAATACCATATATTTCATTTGGAAATAAGATAATTTATCATAGTCATAATTTTCTAATTTTAAAGCTTCTACTAATTGATTTTCATCTGTACATATTGGACCAGGAAAATCATCAAAATTAATATTCAATCCTATGCTTTGTTTATATTCCTGAATATCTGGAATGTAACTAATCATTGGTTTATTTAATAAAGAATAATCAAAGATAACACTTGAGTAATCTGAAATCAAACAATCACTTACCTGCATCAGCGTATATAAATCTTCTTTATTCATATTCATACCACCTTCGCATTGAATATTCCCAAGTAAAGGATGAAATTTATAAAGAATGACATAATCCTGGATTTTTGTAAAATCAAAAGACTGGATTTTAAATCCATCGATAATGTTTCCTCTAAAAGTAGGTGCATATAAGCATAATTTTTTGCCTTTTAACTGTGGATACTTCAAAAAGAATTCATCTGTTCGATCTGCATTTAATAATGTATCTACACGCGGCATTCCTGTCACTAATACTTGATCTTTATCTACTCCAAAAGCCTTAGAATATGGTTCTTTCCAATATTCTGCATTACATAAGACATAATCATAATTACGTACGGGATATTGTCTTTTGATTTGGTTTCCAAATTTTTTTACAGCTCCACACGCATGCCATACTTGGAGTACCTTTACATTCTTAGGTTTCATATGACTGATCACATAATTATTGTCATTTAAAATCACAAGACTTGATTTTTTGATTTCTACAAGCTGTTTTAAACAATTCAAAAAATATTTAAAGTCTCCCCATAAATTTTTTTCAAACATCAATAAAATATAATGAATGTCATACTTGTTCTCATGTCGCAATTGCTTATCAATAAGTTTAAAATCACCAGATAATTCACTTTGTGTCAAACTAATAAAAGTAATTCGATTGTCTTTAGGATGAACAAAAAAAGTCAAAACATTTACAATCCATAAGGCAATATTTAAGATTATTTTACTTAATCCCATTTTATTGCACCGCCTTACATAAAATATCAACAACTCTTTTTGATGCATTTCCATCTTCATGATTATTGAAATATGCATTAAACTCTTCTAATTTTGAATAATCATATACTTCATTTTTGATATCCTTCAACATACTTTCTTCATCCATATAGATTTGTCCTGGAATATCCTTATGAATATCTAAATAGAACCCTCTTAAATCTGTCGCATACTCTTTTAAGTCATACATATAGAAATAGATAGGTCGTTTTAAAATGGCATAATCAAAGAATACACTTGAATAGTCCGTAATCAAAACATCACTAATCACATATAACTCATTGATTTCTGCCTGTGCAGGTATAGAATATAAGAATCCGTCTAATTCTGGATCATCCTTAAAAGTATTGATAATCAAATAATGTGGTTTAAATACGACAATCGTATCTTTTCCTAAAATCTCTTTCCATTTCCTAAAGTTTGCCTTCAATTCAAACGTATATCCAGCAGATACATAGGAATTATCTCTCCAAGTTGGAGCATACAACACGATTTTTTTATCCATAGGCAAATGATACTTATCTTTAATTTGATTACATTCTTCTTTTGTCGCATTTGAAATAAAATCATTTCTAGGATATCCTGTTTCAATCAACCTTTCCCTATTAATTTGAAAAGAGGTTTGAAAAACCTTCGTACAGAAAGCATTTGGACTAATCATATAGTTGTATCTTTCAACATCTACATCATAGGAATGGCACATCTGCTCATAGCTGACGCCTGAACGATAAAAAGTTGTATCCTCACTCACATCGATATCGTGAGCTAGACGTTTTAATGGTGTTCCATGCCATGTCTGTAAATAAACTTGATTTTCTTTTTTAAAGATATAAGTTGGCAACTTACAATTTACAACCCATAATTTTGCCTTTGATAAGTAATAAAAATAAGGAATGCTGAAATATTCTTTTATTTCAGCTCCCTCAATCTTAATATCTTTTTCTTTATGGTTCTTTATAAACCAAATAAAGCGATATCCATCAAATCGTGGATCTTGTCTCATTTGTTCATAAATAGCCTTTGGATTGTCTGAATAGCCACGGCCGTGAAAAGATATAAAGATAACAAGTTTATCATCTACTTTAAATAGACGATAAGTTAACTTATATGCTAGGCGTATGCATTTTCCGGCAAGCTTTTTAATGGGTCTCAAAAGTTTTATCAACATGACTACCCCTCCTCTTTTTATTTAAATACTTCCTCTACAATATGCTTTGACGCATTTCCATCATCGTAACAACAGAAACGTTTGTAGAACTCTTCATAACGTTCTTTATATTTTTCATTGATTTGATCAATGTTTAGAATTGCATTCACAACTTCTTCACTCGTATATAATAATGGTCCTGGAACTTCTGTATTCATATCAATATAGAATCCGCGCAATTGGTTTTTATACTTCTCAATATCATAGGTATAGAATAATACTGGTCTTTTTAAGTTCGCAAAATCAAAGAATACACTTGAATAATCGGTAATACAAATATCACTAATTAAATAGATTTCACTAATATCATCATATTTACTTAAATTGTACACAAATCCTTCAAGACCTGTTGTGTCAATATTGTCTGCAATATAATGGTGTGTTCTTAATAAAACAACATATTCATCGGATAATTTTTCCATCATAAGCTTCAAATCCAAAGCTAAAGTAAATTTATATTCACCTTTTCCATAATGTTCATCATCACGCCATGTTGGTGCATATAGAATTGTCTTTTTGTCTTTTGGAATACCTAATTTTTCTCTTAGGTCCTTGGCAATTTGATCTTTATTTGGCCAATATAAAATATCATTTCTAGGATATCCATATTCCAACATTTTTCCTTCATACATAAAACAGCTTCTAAATGTTTTTGTACTAAATGGATTGGCACTTACTAAATAATCCCATTCTTGTCTTTGACGATAGAATTGTTGCTTATATTTTGGTGAAGCAGAAGTCACTTCTTCCTGATCAAAAACAAGACGTTTTAATGGTGTTCCATGCCATGTTTCAACAAACACCTGTCCTTCACGTTTTCGATACCATAATGGTTGTCGAACATTAAACACAAAATATTTACTAACAGCCAAGTAATATGCATATTTAAAAGAAAAACGTTTTACAACTTCAGCACCATAAGGAACTTCATGTCCATCATTCAAAGCCCATACGCATTTATATTTACCTGGATAATTCTTGGCAATATATTCATATATATATTTAGGGCTATCTGAATAATTTTTAGCCATAAATGTTTCAAATAAAATCACATTATCTTGAATTGGTTTTTTAGAATAAATGTGATAATAAGCTAATTTAAATAATACATTCTTATTTTTAAAGATTCTAAAGAATTTCTTAATTCCTAATTTTCTTCTTACACAGCTTTGTACACCTTTTAAGTCTCGATTCTTTAAATAGGAAACCATTTTCTTAGAATTACGCTTATAACGGTTCATAACTTCTGGACGAATACCATCGATTGTTTGGGCAATTCGTTCAAAATAAACTGTACGCCATAATTCATCTTGGCTACGACGAATTTTTTTAGACATACGAGTCACAAAATAAGATACAATTTTACGATCTAAACAGAAACGAACAACACCCTCTTCTTTTACAAGCGTACGTGTATATTCGACAGCTTCACATCGTTCATTGAATCGATTATCATTTTCTTCCTGGCTTAAAGCAGGTTCATTGATTGGATCATTATGCTTACGTTTTACATAAATTGCATCTTCTACACGTAGTGCAGTATTCAACTTATCTAGTAAAGGACACATAAATGTCATATCACTATAATATCTAAAGTTTTCATTAAATCTTAAATGATTACGAACCACAAAGTCACGATTATATAAATTTCCCAATACAGTAAATGTTCGAATTCCTTTACGATTATCCATTGTATAGAAAATCGCCTGTGCTTGCTGCTCATCTTTTTCATAGGATGCAAAAGTTACAAAGTTAGAAAGCTTATTTAATCGACGTTGTTCCCTTTCTTCTAAGTCTTCTTCATCAACTTCTTTATTTTCAACTTTGTGAAGATAATTCGCTTTGTTGTTCCAAGTATGATTCAACATACCATAAACCATATCTACATCATGATCCATGGCTTTAATCATATTTTGTAATGTATCTTCTAAAATATAATCGTCACTATCTAAAAAATAAAGGTAAGCCCCTTTAGCTTCTTGGATACCTACATTTCGACATGCGGCAGATCCTGATGCCCCTTCAGGTAATTCATATACTCGTATATCAAAAATCGCATTATATTTTTCTAATAAGTCATCTATATTTTCGATTGGATGGTCTAGTACAATGATTAACTCAAAATCTTTAAATGTGCTTTGTTCTAAATTTTCTAAACACTCCTTCAAGTAATGTTTGTACTTAAAAAAAGGAAGGATAATACTAATTGTATGCATATTAACCCTTCAATTCCTCTTTTAATTGAGTTGTACTAATACCTTCTGTTCTTGGCAAATATACAACTTCACAATAATCTTTTAAGAAATCAAATTTTCCCTTCCAATCATCACCCATGACAAATACATCTACATTATATTTCTTTACATCTTCAATTTTTTGTTCCCAACTTGTTTCTGGAATTACTTTATCTACGTATTTAATTGCTTCAACAATTTTCATACGATCTGTATCTTTAATTTTACATACTTTATTTTTTCCCAAATTAAACTCATCACTGCTTACCGCAACAATTAAATAGTCGCCTAATTCTTTTGCACGACGTAATAAATTTAAATGGCCTACATGAAATAAATCAAAAGTCCCATATGTTATTACTGTTTTCATCAGTCAACAACCTCCCTATATATAAACACTGTAATTGTAAACTATTTTTGATAAATTGAAAAGGAGTCGTGAAACTCCTTTATTAACCAAATAACTTTGCGATTCCCTTTTTTTCTTTTTTTGGCAATAAGCGCTTTTCGAACTTCTCATCTAGGAATTTTTTCTTTTCCTTTTTACTCATTGCTTCCAACTTATCTACATAGGCAGAATAATCATCACATACTTTGTCAATGTCGCCCATTTCAACTAGTTGTCCGCCTTCGATCCACATTCCTGTCTTACAGAATTCCCGAACCTGACTTAATGAATGCGATATAAAGAAAATCGTTTTTCCTTCTTCATCTCTAAGTTTCATCATACGCTTCATGCATTTCTTCGCAAAACCTTTGTCTCCAACACTTAACGCTTCATCGACAATAAAGATATCCGGATTTAATGCAAGCGAGATAGAAAAACCTAAACGAGATTTCATACCCGATGAATATTTTTTTACTGGTTGATACAAGAAATCACCTAATTCTGCAAAATCAATTACATCATTTGTAATTTCTTGAATACGCTTTTTTCTCAAACCCATTAAAGCACCTTTTACATTAATATTTTCAAGCCCAGTCAACTGTTGATTCAAACCCGTGTTGATTGCAATCAAAGCTTGTTCTCCATTAATTTTCATGGTACCACTATTAATTTCAGAAATACCTGACAATAATAAAGATAATGTAGACTTTCCAGATCCATTTGTACCTAAAATACCTACTACATCGCCTTTTTTTATTTTAAAAGATACGTCTTTTAACGCGTAAAATTCTTTCTTATCTGTTTTATACTGATTGTTTTTATTTCTTAAAGTATAGATTTTAGAAATATTTTCAACTTCAACTGCATATTCTTCTTTAGACATAAAAACCTCCTAAATCATATCAATGAATTTCTTTTTGAAGGTATACATCAAAAAGCATCCTAACGCAAAAATCACAAATACTAAACACCAGAAATACAGTGTAATAGCTGGGTGATCAAAAGGATTTCTTCCGTAGAATACCGCATCTCGATATCCTTGGATAATATAATAGATTGGATTTACCTTAACAAGCTTATTTAAGATGCTTGCGAATGGAACATCCGGTTTAAAATGACAATCCCATAAAATAGGTGAGAAGTACATCAACATTCGCATGATAGAAGAAATAAATTTCTTTACATCTCGCCACAACATTGTAAGTACAGATAAAACAAGAGAAATGGCTTCTCCTAGCATAAAGGCACAAATCATATAATAAATAATCCATAGCCAATTGAAGTTAGGATACCATCCACTTAAGATTAGAGTCACAAATGTAATTATCAACATCACAAAGTGATTAAACAATTCTTTTAAACAGACTGTTGCAGGTAAAACCGAAACTGGAAATTTCATTCTTGTGATAACGTTTGTCTTTGAAAATACAGCCGAACATCCATCAACAATACATGGACGAATATACCACCACACACTAAATGCCACAACAAGCCAAGGTAAATACTCAACAGTAATCCCTCTGTATGTTTGTGCTTTTCTTCCCCAGGCAATACCAAATACAAGCCAATAAGTAAACACTTGAATCGCAGGAGATGCAAAATTCCAAAAAATACCAAATTTAGAATCACGCATATCGGATAATAATTCATATTTTGCGATGCAGAAAATACGATAAAAATTTGAACAATTTTCTTTTATAACGTATGAAATGCTTTTAAACATAATAAAATTTCTCCTTAACAACTTCTAGTTTATCAAATTTTTACTAGAAAAAAAATCTGCATGAAGCAGATTTTCTTGCATTCCTTCTCCTTTCCACTTATATTCTACCAATTCAATGTGAATTTATTGTGAAAAGGGGGCATTTTATTCATTTTCTTCTTCGACTTCTTTTTCTACTTCGTCTAATTCATCTTCAATCAATTCTGATTCTTCATCATCTTCATCATCTTCATCGATCGCAATAGAATCTGTATCCATAACACTTTCTGAATACGTGTGACGTGAACGCAAATCCCAAGTATTTTGTGACATGTTCAAGAAACGGCCATCTAAAGATAAATCTGTATAAAACTGTGCGATATTATCTTCAAATTGTGTTTGAGTGAATCCCATTTCCTGACTTACATCTTTCCAAAGATCAACAAATGGCATAGCTCCATTATTATTTGTTAATACTTGATATGCAACTTCAATCATAGACTTTTTCATAATTCAATAAAACTCCTCTTAATACTTACATTGACTCAACTGCTTCAACACCAATACAATCTAATGCATTTGCCAAAACAATTTGTGTCGCCTTAACTAAGGCAAGACGTTGTGAACTCAACTCTAAATTTTCACGATCTACAACTTTACACACGTTATAGAAGCTGTGGAATTTACTAGCTAAATTTTGAATATAATGACACATCTTATGTACTTGACGAGATTGAGCTGTATCGATGATTACTTTATTAAATTCTTGTAATGATTTCATCAACTCAATTTCTTTTTCATTTGTCAAATCATCAAATGATGTAGCTAACTCAATATCTTGTGCTTGTTTTTCTATCGAACACATACGAGCATGTGCATATTGTGCATAATACACTGGATTTTCATTTGATTTCTTAGTTGCTAATTCAATATCAAAATCTAAATGCGAATCCAATGCTCTTTGTACAAAGAAATAACGCGCTGCATCGACTCCAACCTTATCACATAACTCATTAATTGTAGTCGCATTACCTAAACGCTTTGACATCTTCATTTCTTCACCATTTGATACTAAACGAACCATTTGAATAATATCGACATGTAATTTGTCTGCATCATTTCCCAATGCTGTCATACTCGCCTTTAAACGAGGAATATATCCGTGGTGATCCGCTCCAAAGAAGTCAACTAAAACATCAAATCCACGTTGGCATTTATCATTGTGATATGCAATATCTGGAACTAAATATGTTAATGACCCATCTTGTTTTCTTAAAACACGATCTTTATCATCACCAAATTTTGTCGTTTCAAACCATAAAGCTCCATCTTTTTCGTATACATATCCTTTTTCATCTAATTTCTTTACAGCCGCATCTACTTTTCCAGCATCACGGATACTTTGTTCACTTGACCAAACATCAAAATGTACACGATAGCGATCTAAATCTTTTCTGATTTTATCTAATTCAAATTTAATTCCTTCTTTTTTGAAGAATTTTAAATTTTCTTCTGTTGGTTCTAAATAAGTTTCAGGATATTCTTTCGCTAATTCATATCCTTTCTCTTCTACATCTTTACCCATGTAGCCATCTTGACCAATTTCAGTAGGAATTCCCTGTGCTTGACGATAACGAGCATTTAAAGATAATGCTAAGTTTGTAATCTGGTTACCAGCATCATTCACATAATATTCACGCGTTACATCGTATCCTGCTTTTTTCATGATACGAGCACAGCTATCTCCCCAGGCAGCTCCACGAGCATGTCCTAAGTGTAATGATCCAGTTGGATTTGCACTAACGTATTCTAAATCCACTTTGATTCCATTAGCTGGTTGTTGTCCATAATTTTCTTTTTGCGCTAGTACATCAGAAATAACCTTAGAAAAACGATCTTTTGACAAAGTAAAATTTAAGAAACCTGGTCCGGCAATTTCAACATTAGAAACCATTTCCAATGAAAATGCATCTAATAAATTTTGTGCAATCATTCTTGGATTCTGGTGTAACTGACGTGTTAACTGCATCGCAACATTACTAGAGAAATCCCCATGATCTTTATTTTTTGGTGTTTCAACTACAATGTTTTGTACATCTAAATCTAGATCAAAAGCTTTTTTTACAGCATTTTGAATAGCTTGCTTTAATTCAACTTCAATTGACTGCATATGTTTCCTCCTTATTTATATATAGTACAAAATGAAATTTTTGTTCTTCATTCCCTTGAATAAGACTGTATTTAACTTCTACACAATTTTCATTCACATCATAATGACTTGTATGACAATCCAATTCTATTTGTCCAAACTCAGTTTCAATATGTCCTTTAGTACGACTATTTAAACGAAGTGTTAAATTGACAGTGATTTCTGATTCACTTCGAATAATGAGTCCATTTTTCCATATTTTCCATTCAAATTGACTTGTTTCATTATTAAAAGAAACAAGTAGCCCATCGTTAGCACAAAAGTCAATCGAAGCGGCTCCCTTATATAATGTTTGGTTGGAAATTTTATCAAATAAATGTACCTGATTTGTCATAGCTAGTGCATAATATCACACTCTGATTTTTTTGCAAGAAAATTTATTAAAAAACATAACAAATTAATTAAAAACTAACAAGTTTACTAAAATAATTATTATTTTTAAACAATTATATTATATTTTCACAAGTGAAAACGGTAACATACACTATGTTACCGCCTCTTTTAAATAATTTCTTTCGGGAAATAAATACATTTATTTGTTTGATTTTTCATCTTCAACAATGCCTTAACAATCTGTGAACTACTTGATAATGATATCAATTCATTTTTTGAATTTAACATCCATATAATTTGATTTTCATCATTTTCTGTATATGGCAAATACGCTTTAGAATGTGAAACCACCTCATAATAGTAATAATCTAAATTAAAGTCTTGTTGCTCTAATTTCTTTTTGATTTCCATTATCTGCTGCTTTGTTGGATCTTCGATCCACTCAAATAAATGACGATTTAAAATACGATTCGCAAAATCTTTTAAAATCACATCTTCACTATTTAAGGCTTCTTGAAAACCATAAAACATACGATGCTCGTCCATTAGATAAAATTCTTTATTGGATAAACTACCATTCATCAAAGGTTCAAAGACATCTATATTCCGAATTTTTGAATATCGCTTAAAGAACTGTTGAATCATAATTTCATATGATTGGCATCTGGATGCAAGTAAACCTGCCAATACATATGATATCTAGCCATGATATAGTCTTCTACACTATGCATTCCACTTAATTTCACACATAATGAATCATTTTTAACTCGTAGCGTTCGTAAAATTCTTTCTAGATCAAAATTACCATAGCTCGTACCCGTTTCATAGGCATCTCTTAAAAGATAATCCATTCGATCTGCATCTAATTGCGAGCTAATCATTTGATACATTAATGGCTTTGAGTGTTTATGTGTTAATATCAACACAATATTTTGTGGGAGTGATTCATCCTCTTTAATTAAAGCTTGATGAATTTCTGTTTCTGGATCCAAAATTAGATCACAAGTCATTTGTTCATGATGCTTCTTATGTAATGTTTCAAAAAAGTGAGAAAAAGGACCATGTCCTAAATCATGTAAAAGGGCTGCACATAAAACCTGAATCTTTTCATATTCACTCAAAGTAGCTGAAATTGCATCCACCTCTTCGCACATTCGTCTTGTGATTTCATATACACCTAAGCTATGTGAAAAGCGAGAATGCTCTGCGGTATGATAAATTTGAAAATCTCCGCCTAACTGGTGGATACGGTGCAATCGTTGAAACTCTTTAGCATTAATGCAGTCCCAAATCACTTGATATTTCACATGAATGTACCCATGAACAGGATCTCTTAAAACTTTTGTTTCATTTGTTTTATTAAACATGGCCACGCCTCCTTTAATGCTTCTACAAGCATTTTATCAGATTTAAAGAAATTGTAGTCATATATATGATTTGGTGTTGTCCAAATATACTCAGAGTGTGCATTTAATACCACTGGCTTTTTACTGGCTGTACACGTGAAACAAGTCAAATGAATTTCATATCCATCTTGATAATCAATACTTGAAGCTAGATATTGAACATTGTGAATATCAATATCACATTCTTCTTTCCATTCTCGAATCAATGCTTTTTCCTTAGTTTCATTTTTTTCTACTTTTCCGCCAGGAAATTCATAGAAACCTTTACTAGATCCATAACTTCTTTGAGCAATCATTACTTTTTCATCTATGACAAGAGCACCACATACAACATTAAGCTTGTTCATCTTCAATTCTTTCTTCGTGAATAATCTCAAATAATAATTGTGCATTTTGTTTTGAAACTTGTTTTTGAATATCTAATACACGAATTTCTAGTAATCTTGCACCAAAACGAATACGAATCGTATCTCCTATTTTCAACTCTGTACTTGGTTTTGCGACTCTGTCATTGACCCAGATACGTCCTTGTAATGCCAATTCTTTTGCTGCTTCTCTTCTTTTTAAAATTCTTGCTGTTTTTAAATATTTATCTAATCGCATTCAAAATCTCCCTCTATTTTTTCAATGACCTGCATCATCAATTCTATATGTTTCTTCAATCGTTTAGAAATCATGATTTTAATTTTACCATTTTCTAATTTCAAATTGATTTTTCGACTAATATCATTAATAGCACCAAATAACTTAACTCCATCACAATTTTTAGACCATTGAGCACTCATTGTGATTGTTACTACATCTTCCGTTTCTTTTAAAGACTCAACACCCTCATGATTCACAAAGAAATCTAATTTTTTCTGTTCGAATAATTGTTTTACTTCATTAGGAATATGTCCAAATAAATCCTCAACACGCTTTTCATACTCAATAAGCTCGGCAAGATTCTCTGTTTTTTTAATATGCTGATAAATTTCTAATTTATCTCCATCATTATCCGTAAATTGTTTAGGAATATAGCCTGATAATTGTACTTGAGCCACTTTAGCATTCTTATTTTCTTCCATAGGTTTTCCTTGCTTTTCTTTAATGGCACTTGCCAACATTTCAAGATATAAATCCAATCCCACATCATCAATAAAGCCAGCCTGTTGAGGCCCTAACATATCGCCTGCACCACGTATTGTTAAATCTCGCATAGCTACTTTATATCCACTGCCGAGTGAAGTAAATTCTTTGATAGCTTTTAATCGCTTATGAGCTTGTTCCGTTAATTCCTTTTGAGGCTGCACCAATAAATAACAATATGCGATTTTTTCTCGACGCCCAACACGCCCTCGAATCTGATATAACTGAGATAAACCAAAATGATCCGCATCATCGATGATCATTGTATTCGCATTCGCAATATCAAGTCCTGTTTCAATAATAGTTGTACATACTAAAATTTGATATTTTTCCTTTTCAAAATCAATCATTGTCTGCTCTATATCATTTTTATCCATACGCCCATGTGCTACAGCCACCTTAACATCTGGAAACATATTCTGAATATTTTTTGCGACAGAATAAATATTCGATACATGATTATATAAATAGAAAACCTGTCCACCACGTGATAATTCTCTTTGTATAATTTCCTTGACTACGTTTTTATGATTTTCCATAACATACGTCTGTATTGGATGACGATGTAATGGTGGAGTATTTAATTGTGAAATCGTACGAACGCCTATTAAAGACATCTGTAAAGTTCTAGGAATTGGCGTTGCACTTAATGAAAGAACATCAATTGCGTTTTTCATTTCTTTGATTTTCTCTTTGTGTTCTACACCAAATCGTTGTTCCTCATCAATAATCAATAACCCTAAATTCTTATATTTAAAGGATTTATTTAATAATTTATGTGTACCAATTATGATATCGACTTGTCCTTCTTCTAATTCTTTTTTTATCTGACTAATTTCTTTTGTCGGTACAAAACGATTTACCACTCGAATATTCGCACCCACATTTTCAAACCGCTTCATAAATGTTTGATAGTGCTGCATCGATAAAATCGTTGTTGGACACAATAAAGCTACTTGTTTATTATTAGAAATCGCTTTGAAAGCAGCTCGCATAGCTACTTCTGTTTTTCCAAATCCAACATCTCCACAAAGTAAATGATCCATCGGTTTCGGCTTTTCCATTTCACGCTTAATTTCTTCTGTAGCTTTTATTTGATCTGGAGTTGGGTCATATTCAAATGCATCTTCAAATTCTCTTTGCAGTTCATCATCCTTACTAAACGCAAAACCAATATCTTCATTTCGCTTCGCATATAACTCTACAAGACGAGCTGCAATTTCTTCAACTTTCTTTGATACCTTTTCCTTTGTTTTCTTCCATTTATTTGAACCTAACTGTGATAGCTTGATCCCTGCACCCTCTTTTGATACATATTTTCTTACAAGTTGAAATTGTGATAGAGGAACAAATAGTTCGTCTCCTCCATTATATAAAACATGTAGATAGTCTAATGTTTTCCCTTTGACCTTTCTTGTTGTAATTCCAACATATTGACCAATCCCATATTGTTCATGCACAACATAATCATTTGGCTCTAATTCAAGTATATTTTGTATAATTTGACCTTGTTTAAAGGTTTTCTGATAACGTTTGATTTGACTAGGACGATGAAATAATTCCTGTTGTGTATATACAGAAATATCCTCATATGTAAATCCTTCATAAAAATCATTTTCAATAAATGTGATATTCTTACGAATTGAATACGCTTTTAAGGCTTCCTGCACTTTTTTCGTATGTTCCTCATCCAAAGAAATATATATATTTTCCCCTTCAAGATTCTCTAAAATTTGAATCAATGGTTGATCTGATTTTTCTAATGTCTCTATTTTCGAGAAAATTGGATTTTTAAAATCTAGAAAATCATGGAACATTTGAATTTTGTAATCTTCTTCAAATTTGAATATATCATGAAACATATTATACTTTGGCAAATACTGATGAGATTGCACCATTTCCTGTATAAATGTAATTGTTTCTTCATTTAGTTTTTTATATCCATTTTCAACTTCTTCCTGACTTGAAAAAATAATATTTCCATTCACATAATCCGTTAATTTATTAGCTTTCAAATAGCTATAATAAATATATAAATGTGGGTCAATATCATAATTTTCTAAAGAGATCTTATCTTTTTCTATATAATCCAATAAGAACTCATAATCATCTGGAATCAGTTTTGTCTGTTGTTTTTCTAATTCTTTATCAATTTCTTTTTGTAGATAATTAATTTGTTCATCCGCAAATAATAAATCTGTTGCTGGATTAATAAATACAGAGTCAATTGTTTTAATCGTACGTTGTGTTTCTTCATGAAACAATCGAATTGATTCAATAACCGTATCAAAAAATTCAATACGAATTGGATGCTCATATTCTAAACAATAAACATCCACAATACCTCCACGACTTGCATATGTACATGGACGATCAACGTAGTTTACTTTTGTGTAACCTGCGCGATTTAATATTCGCTTCAATTCTGACATAGAAATTTCTTGATCCACCTCAAATTGAAAGCATAGACTTTTAAATAATTCTCTGTCTGGTAAGTAACGAAAAAAGGCCGCCGTATTGCATACAATAATACGTGGCTTATCTTCCTTAACAAGCTGTGTTAATACATAAATTTGTTCCTGTTTATCCTCAGGACTGGATGCGATGGCCTGAACACGTAAAGATTCTTCCATCACAAAAAGTAATGCATCATCTACTAAGGGCTGTAGTCTTTGGTAAAGCTGCTGTGCTTCATAGCGATTCTTTTTAACCACAATTCTTGTCTTTTTATCCATCTGAAATGCACTCGCTAAGCACAAAGCTTCTTCATTCGGAAATAAATTACCAATGTTATTTCCAAAATGAATCATTTGTTGCGTTACAGGATTTGTTTGTAGTTCTTTTAATATTGTATCTTTCAAAAATACCACCTTCTACTTTTTATTATACCTATTCATTGTGTCACTAAAAGAGTGTTTAATTGAAAACTTAGCTGCTTTTGCGGCCTGTTCTAATGCTTTATTTAATTCTTCTTGTTGTTCCTGCGGAAATTTTCCTAGTACCCAATCTACAACTGGAATCATTTTATCTTTTCCGATGCCTATGCGGATACGATCAAAATCTTGTGTACCAATATGCGAAATGATACTTTTTATACCATTATGCCCTCCAGCACTTCCTTTTTGGCGTAAGCGAAGCTTTCCAACTGGCATATCCATATCATCGTACAACACAAGGATATCTTCACAAGACACTTTAAAAAAATCCATACACTGTCTTAATGCGATACCACTGTTATTCATATAAGTGGTTGGTTTTAATAAAATAACATCTTCACCATCAATTTTCTTTTTTGAAAAATAAGCAGAGAATTTTTTCTGATTAAAATCCATTTCTAGCATTTTAGCCAATTTATCAATTGCCATAAATCCAGCATTATGACGTGTGTTTTCGTATTCTCTACCGATATTCCCTAATCCGATAATAATTTTCATAAAAAACCTCCCTTTTTTACAAAAAATAACGGGATAATCCCGTTATTCTTCATCTTTTCCTGGTGTATATAAAATATGTAAACGACGTCCTTCTCCTTCACCTTCACTCTTAGTAGAAATATCATTCATTCCTGCTAAAGCATTATGAATTGCCTTTCTTTCATCAGCTGGCATTGGATCTAGTACAGCGTCTACTTTTGTACGACGTACATCTTTAGCTACGCGCACTGCCATTTTACAAATTTTTTCGTATCTTTCTTCCTTATAACCATTTACATCGATCAATAAGCCGATACGTTTTTTGAATGCTGCGCTAACTGCAGCCTTAACTAAACGATTGAATGCTTGCAAAGACTTACCTGCTTTACCGATCATAATCGCATTGTTTTTTGTATTTACAGTAATGCGATAGAATCCATGATCATTTTCAATTTCAACAGTTCCATCTAATTCTGCATTATCAAAATATGTTTGAATATATGACTTAATAAAATCTTCAATATCTTTTTGGCAATAAGCTTCAATCTCAATTGTTTTACCAATTCCTAAAAAACCACTTTTTTCTTCTGTAATTTCATAATGAAGTTCTTCTTTAGTACAACCCTTCGCATTGCATGCGGCTGCTAAAGCTTCATCTAATGTTTTTCCAGTATATTTATCGAATTCCATATGAGCTACCTACTTTTTGTTCATGATTTGGTGTAGGATTAAAGATTGAGCTACACGGATTACACTAGATACTAACCAATAGAATGACATTGCCATTGGCCATGAAATATACATAATACAAATCATACCAGTCATGAAATACATATACATATTCATACTGTTAGCCATAGGATTTCCATCGTTTTGTGCATATTTTTTAACTTTAACGTTATCTTTCTTATCTTGCCATTTCTTTAACCATTGAGGTAATTTCATTGAGACAATATAGAAAATAACCATTAATACATAAATAATAATACAAGGAATATTTAATGCTTTAATTCCTTCAATTGGAGTACCAAACAATGAAATACCAATAAAGCTACCACTAACAACGCTTACAGCACGCATTGTAGCATAATACATACCCATCATAATTGGTAACTGAATAAATGTTACTAACATTGATCCAAATGGATGAATATCATACTTTTGATAAATATTTTGCATTTCCTGAGCCATCTGCATTTTAGAACGTTCATCTGTTTTGTCTTTATATTTATCTTGGATTCTTTGAATTTCAGGTTGAATTTCCTGCATTCTTTGTGTAGACATTTGTGATTTACGTGTAAATACAAATACAAGCATCTGAATCAATAAAGTTGTTACAATAATACCAACTCCGGCATCAGTTTTTGCGGAAACTAAGTTGATGATTTGGGCAATTGGCCAAACAATCAATCCATCAAACCAACCGTGTGACATAGAATTTTTGAAAGTTGTTGGCTGAATTGTATATTTGCCATCTTTAATATTCTTTTTAATTTCTTTCTTTAATGCTTTATCAGTAATATCGCTGACATTAATTTGATTTACATCAATTGTTGTTTCTTCACTTGCAATAATTTGGTCTGCTCTTGTTTTTCCATCTTTACCTCTTGGATTTGCACAAGCCGTACATGTTAATAATACCAACATACATAAAAAGACCAATTTCGCTTTTTTTTGCAAAAATTGTTTCATTTTTTATTCCTCTACTTTTTCAAAAATCTTTTATTTATCCGATTTTGATTTTCTTTCATTTCTTTTTTATTCTCTTCAAACGATTTATTAGTGAATGCAGGTCGAACTATGATAATAAGATCATAACCCTCTTCAAAAGTAAAAATTTCATCCACCATACTACGAAGTTGTCTTTTTACTTTATTACGACAAACGGCATTTCCTAATTTTTTCCCCACACTGATTCCTACTCTAGCATGGTCTAGTTTTCGTTTTTGAAAATAACAAACAAATGATGACGACTTAACAAATTGTCGATTCTGGATGATGGAAGAAAACTCATAGTTTTTTAACACACGAAATTCTTTTTTCATGTTAATTCCCTATCCAGACAAAAAAATCACCTAGCAGGTGATTTCTATGCGGATAAAACCTTTCTGCCTTTCGCTCTTCTTCTAGAAAGAACGCTACGTCCACCAACAGTTGCCATACGAGCACGGAAGCCATGAACTTTTTGGTGTTTTCTCTTACTTGGCTGATATGTTCTTTTCATCTTGATTACACCCCTCAGTCTTTTTCTTCTTCTAAATTTTCAAATAAGATTGCTCAAACATTATAAACACAAATCAAAATAATTGTCAATAAAATAATTATTACATATGCTTACTTTTCAATATTTCATATGCTTTTTGTGTTAAACGATACATAATCGGATGAACTGGAATATCAAATTCTCCAATCATCTCATTTATAGTTGGGTTGAAATTATCTTTAAATTTTGTCAATCCATCATCTAAAGTCCCTTCTACACCGCCCATATTACTCCATAAGCATCCACGTTCAAACGCCCATTTAAAATTTTCAACATATTCCTTATACTGAGGCATAAACTTCTTGAATCGTTCATCCATACCTGCATATAACATTTCACAGGTATTTCCAAACTGAATACTTAATATACCGGCAATCGCAATATCTCTGTCTTCTTGACCAAACTCATCAAAAATTTCTTTATATTCATTTATATCCTTATTTACACTTCTCAATTGGTCTTCTAATCGATGTAATTTCTTTTTAGCATTTTCTGGTGTTGCTGCCATATCCTTTTCCAGCTGTACTTTCTTTTCCTTTGCTTCTTTATCTAATTGATACACATTACAAGTTGCTAAAAAGATGACTCCACCATCCGGATAATTATCCAATAATGTTTTAAAATAACTTTTATCTCTAAGGGCAACTCCTTTTCTTGATTCTGTTAATTCTACAAGACGACTAAATTCATCTAATAATTCTGTCTGTCCATGAATTATTTGAACATTTCTACGATTTGCATCCTTAATTAAACGCTTTGTGTGTTTTGGCAATGCATCTTCTACATTTTCACAAGCATATACATTAGATTGAAAACGAGGCTGAACTGTATCGGCAATGCTCATTGTATATCCATGGTGTTTAGCTTTACAACTTTTGAATATATCTAAATAAGTATTTGTATCTTCATATCTATCTGTATTATATGATTTTGAATCATAGTCATTCACATGAATAGCAGGGTCAAATTTGATAAAGATGCAATGATCCTTTTTTGCGACTTTCTTTAGCTGTTCAAAATAATATTGAACTAGTTCTTTATCTTTATAATCCATAATAGGACCTCTAGGTAAATAGTACATGCAAAATGTTAATGGCAATCTTTTAATAAGAACTAGTCCTACTGCCACTAATGTTCCATCCTTATATACTCCTGTATAAAGGTGGTCCCAGTTACTCTTTACTTTAGCCCAATTATAGCTTTGTAGTAAGTTACAATATTCATGATTTTTTACAAATCCATCAAATTCATCTTGTTTTAAATCTGTTTTAAATTCATACTGCATATCCTATCCTCCACAATATTTTCAAATACATCCTTATATATAATATCAAAATTTTAATTTATTTTGCATTTGAGGTTTTACACACATCATGCGTTCTACATTATAGCATTTTCTTTAATTTTCCACATAACAATTGTATACATACATTTGTTAATATGCATTATACCAACTCTATTTAATAAAATTGTATATAAATACATAAGTTATACAGTGGATAAAAGTAAAGTAAATTTATCCTATGTATAACTATGGAAAAGTGATTTATAGCCTTTATTTATCCATTCTTTTATATATGTATAATATGAATATAAACCAAGTTATCCCAATATTTTTTATTTTTTTTACACATTTGTCCACATTAGGAAAATTTATATCCCCAAAGAATAAATGGGGATAAGTGTAAAAATCGTGTATAATAATACTATTGCAAGGAGGTTTTACTATGTCAACCATGTCTTATGCATCGATATGGAATGAAACTTTACAAAAAATTCAAGAATCCAACTACTTTGATAGTCATACATTTAATTCCTGGATTTCTAAAACAACACTATTTAAAATAGAAGATAATATAGCTTATGTAGCTTACCGTTCTACAATTACTTTTAGTATTTTAAAGAAACAAAAGGAAAAAGAGCTATTTGAATCCACACTTAGTGAAGTATGGGGAGATACATTAACCATTCAGTATATTCATCAAAAAGAAATGGAAAAGATGATGCCTGAAGAGGTTGTAAAACAAAGAACGAATGTCTTATTAGAAAATAAATTTAATCCTTCTTACACATTTGAAAATTTTGTCGAAGGAAGCTCAAATGCAGAAGCCTATGCAGCTTGCTTAGCCTGTTGCACACAAACGACTTCTCATCTATTTAATCCACTTATGTTATATGGTAATTCTGGCTTAGGTAAAACCCATTTACTACATGCGATGGGAAATTACCTAGCTAAAGAACATCCAGAATGTAAAGTCATTTATATGTATAGTGGAGATTTAGTTTCTTTATTAATAGAGGCTATGAAGACGAAAAATGTTCATGGAAATACAGTAGAAAGAGTGAAAGAACAACTTTTGGATTGCGATTATTTCTTAATTGATGATATTCAGAATTTACAGCAGCATTCAAGCAGTCAAGAAATCTTTTTTACAGTATATAATCAATTGATTCAAAAGAACACACAGATTATCATCACAAGTGATATGCATCCTAGTGAGATCAGTGGATTACAGTCTCGCTTAATTTCTCGCTTTGTTTCTGGACTTACAATCAGTATTTCTAAGCCTGAATTTGAAACAAGTAAAGCTATTTTGAAGAAAAAAATTGAGGGCCGTGAAGAAAGTGTAAATATGAGTGAAGAAGTTATTGATTATCTAGCAGGTAAATATTCAAATGACGTTAGAAATCTAGAGGGAACATTAAATCGCTTGATTTTTAATGCAACATTATTTAATCCCGATGTAATTGATATGGATTTTGCACGAAAAGTACTTATTAAAGAGCCTATTGTATCGCAGTCAGATGAATTAACAATCAAAAAAATCAAAAAAGCTGTAACACGCTTTTATGGCCTATCTTATAAGGATTTAGAGGGTAAATGCCGTCAAAAATTCATTGCGAACGCTAGACATATCTGTGTATATTTATCAAGAGATCTTCTTCACAAATCTTATGTATCCATTGGTCAGGAACTTGGTGGAAGAGATCATACTACTATTTCTAGTTCTTATGAGCGTGCAAAAAAATTAATTCAAAAAGATGAAGCTTTTAAGACAGCTGTAGAAAAGATACGTAGTACATTGGATTCTTAATTTATACACTGTATTCCTCATGGAATCCACATACAAAAAATAAGCTATAAACACGTATTTATGGGAGTCTAAGAAAATTTTGCACACTTATACACTCCCTTATATTATAATTAATATATAAATATATTAATAAAAGGAGGATTTTATGCATTTTTCAATTGATCGAAAATATTTTTATGACAAACTATCTATAGTTTCTAGAGCTATTAGTGTTTTTTCTCCATTACCTGCATTATCAGGAATTTGTATTGATTTAAAAGATGAATCTATGATTTTAACAGGTAGTGATTCTAATATATCCATTCGTACTGTTATTGTTCCTGGTGAATTGAATAATTTAGATATTGAAGAAGAAGGATCTATCATTATTGATTCTAAATATCTTCTAGAGATTGTGCGTAAATTAGATTGTAAAAATATCGAAATTGAAGTTATTGATTATTCTTTAGTTCGTATATCTAGTGATAATGGTCAATTTAATTTAAATGGTATTCGTTCTAATGAATATCCAGATATTGATTTTACTCAGCCTAATCATCATTTTGTATTAAAGGCAACTGATTTAAAATCCATTGTTTCGCAAACTGCATTCGCATGTAGTGATAAAGATCAGCGTCCAGTGTTAACGGGTGTAAACTTCAATTCTCAAGGAAATATGTTGTATTGTTCAGGAACGGATTCTTACCGTTTAGCTAGAAAAACAATTGAGTTAGATTCAAGTCAGGATTTCAATATTACAATTCCTAGTAAATCTTTGACAGAAGTTGTTCGTTCTGTTTCAGATGATGATGTGATCGATATTTATGCAGATTCTAAAAAGGCACAGTTTGTATTTGATAAAACTATTATTCAGACTCGTTTGATCGATGGAACTTTTCCAGATGTACAAAGAATTATTCCAACTAGCAGTGTTGCGAAAATGTTAGTTGATTCATATGAGATTGCGGGTACGATTGATCGTACAAACTTTATTCGTAATGACAAAGTACATTTAATTAAGTTGGAATGCTCTACTGCTGAAACACATGTTAAAACTTATTCAAGTGAAATTGGTAACTCGGATGAAGTGTTGACAAAATGTGAATATGAAGGAGAAGAGATTTCATTAACATGTAATGGTACTTATATGTTAGATGCAATTAAGGCTTTGGGATGTGAAAAAGTATTGATTGAATTCTCAGGATTTATGAAGCCAATCAAAGTATCAAATCCGGAAGATGCATCGGTTTTAATGATTTTAGTTCCTATTCGTAGTTATGATTAAGAAAAATGCCGTTTAAATTCATTTTAAACGGTTTCTTTTTATATCGGTATCTCTGTACGCATAGATATTTATGACGTTTTATGATATAATTATAGAGCGGAAAGAGGTATTTTCATGGAATTTGAACTAAAAGATGAGTATATTACATTAGCCCAATTGCTAAAAGCTTGCGATGTTGTCTATAGTGGTGGACAGGCAAAAGAATATTTGGCAAACATGGAAGTATTAGTAAACGGCGAATCTGAAAATCGTCGTGGAAAAAAGATCTACCATGGTGATGTTGTAGAAACTAATGGAATAAGGATTGAAGTGAAATGAATGTTGAAAGATTGACATGTTTTCATTTCCGTAATTATGAAACCATGTCTTTTTCTTTTTCACCAAAATGCATTCATTTTTTATATGGAAAAAATGCACAGGGAAAGACAAATTTAATTGAAGCTATTTATTTCTTAAGTCATTTACGTTCTTTTCGAACGAATCAGTTAGATAGTATGATCATGCATGGCTGCAATGAATTTTGTGTTCAGGCTACGGTGGAATCAAATCATCGAAAAGAAGAACTAAAGGTGATTGTGGATCATCAAAAAAAACATTTATTTCGTTTCCAAAATCCAGTAAAAAAGTATTCAGATTTTATTGGTATTGAAAATGCTATCTTGTTTTGTCCGGATGATTTATCTTTGTTTACTTCTTCTCCTAAAAACAGAAGAAGGTTTATTGATATAGAATTAATGAAGTTGTCTAAAACATATACGGCTACATTATCTTCTTATCAAAAAATGCTAAAGCAGCGAAACCAGGCTTTAAAGCAAGGCAAGATAGATGATTGTTTAGTTCAAATTTATTTGGAGCAAATGATAGATGTTCAAAGCATTATTATGAAGCAAAGAAATGAGTTTATAAATTCTTTGATGATAAAAGCACGGGAATTATATCCTTTTTTTTCAAATAAAAAAGAGAATATTGAGGCAAAATATATGACTTTTATCGATTTGGATGGTGATATGAAAAGTCATATGAAAGAAGCTTATGATAAGGTATTTGATAAAGAAAAAAAATATCATCAAACTTTAATTGGAATTCATAGAGATGACATATTGTTTGAATTAAATGGAAAGCCTGTATGTGAAGTGGCTAGTCAGGGGCAGAAAAGAAGTTTTGTGTTAGCTCTTAAATTGGGATTGGCTCAAATAATTTATGAAAAGAGCGGACAATATCCAATCTTATTATTGGATGATGTATTTAGTGAATTAGATGATTTTAGAAAGCAACAATTAATTGAGAAGCTTCCTAAAAATATGCAGATTTTTATCACAACAACCGAAAAATTAAATATGCAATGGAATCGCGAGGTGCGATTTTATGATATAGAACAAGGGAGAATTAAGGAGGTCTACAAATGAGTCAGGATGAATTAAATAGAGAGATTCTTGAATTTGAAGAATTGGAAACACAAGCGACACAGGTAGATCATTCGTATACTGCGGATGATATTCAGGTGTTAGAAGGGTTAGAAGCGGTTCGTTTGAGACCAGGTATGTATATTGGTTCGACTTCGGTACGTGGTCTTCACCATTTAGTATGGGAAATTGTAGATAATGGTATAGATGAGGCTTTGGCTGGATTTGCGAATCGAATCGATGTAACGATTGAGCCTAACAATATTATTGCGGTACGTGATAATGGTCGTGGTATGCCAGTTGGAATTCATGAAAAGACAGGGATTAGTGCTGTTGAAACAATTATGACTGTTTTGCATGCTGGAGGTAAATTCGGTGGCGGAGCTTACAAAGTTTCTGGTGGTTTACATGGTGTTGGTGCCAGTGTTGTAAATGCATTAAGCGAATGGTTAGAGGTAACTGTTTATCAGGATGGTAAGATCTATTTTATTCGTTTTGAAAATGGTGGACATGCAGTGGAACCTTTAAAGGTTATAGGAACTACAGAAGAAACAGGTACTTTAGTTCGTTTTAAAGCAGATCCTACAATTTTCAAAGACACAACTGTATATGATTATGAAACTCTAAATTCTCGTTTACGTCAGTTGGCGTTTTTAAATAAAGACATTCGTTTAACTTTAACTGATAAGCGAACAGAAGATGGTCAAAGCGACGACTATAAATATGAGGGTGGAATTATTGAATATGTACAATTTTTGAATAAAAATAAAAGTACAATCAGTGATAAAGTCATTTATGTAGAAGGGTTACAGGATGGAATTCTTGCTGAAGTAGCTTTACAGTATAATGATGGATATCAATCTAGTATTTATTCTTTCTGTAATAATATTCATACACATGAAGGTGGATACCACGAGGATGGTTTTAGAATGGCTTTAACTCGTTGTATTAATGCTTATGCGAAAAATAATAATATGATCAAAAAAGATGAGTCTTTATCTCAAGATGATGTTAAAGAAGGATTGGTTGCGATTATTTCTGTTAAGCACCCGGATCCTCAGTATGAAGGACAGACAAAGACTAAATTAGGAAACAGTGAAGTTCGTAAAATTGTTTCTAATATTGCGGGTGAACAAATTAATCGTTTCTTCTTAGAAAATCCAGATGTAGCTAAGGCTATTGTGGAAAAAGCAGAAATCGCCAGCAAGGCTAGAATTGCGGCTAAAAAAGCTCGTGAATTAACTCGTCGTAAATCGGCATTGGATGGAATTAGCTCATTGCCAGGTAAATTAACAGATTGTTCAAGTAAAGACGCAAGTGAATGTGAAATTTATATTGTCGAGGGTGATTCTGCCGGTGGCAGCGCGAAACAAGGTCGTGACGCGAAAACTCAAGCAATTTTACCTTTGCGTGGTAAGATTTTAAATGTTGAAAAAGCTAGAACACATCGAATCTTTGAAAATCAGGAAATTCGTAGTATGATTACGGCTTTTGGATGTGGAATTCAGGAAGATGTAGATGTATCTAAATTACGTTATCACAAGATTGTAATTATGACCGATGCCGATGTTGATGGTAGTCATATTTGTACGTTGATGTTGACATTCTTGTATCGTTTTATGAAGCCTGTTATTGAAGGTGGATATGTTTATATTGCGCAACCACCTTTATATAAAGTTCAAAAAGGTAAGAAAATTGCTTATGCATATAAAGAACAGGAAATGGATCAATTGCGTGAGGAATTTAAAGAAGGCTACAAAGTTCAGCGTTATAAAGGTTTAGGTGAAATGGATGCAGAACAGTTGTGGGAAACAACTATGGATCCTCATCATAGAGTATTAAAGCGTGTCACAATTGATGATGCGATGGAAGCGGACAGTGTTTTTGATATGTTAATGGGAGAGGATGTAGAGCCTCGTCGTGAATATATCCAGGAAAATGCGGTGTACGCTAATTTGGATTACTAATAGGAGGTCCTTATGGAAGAAGAAAATAAGCGATATGACTATGTAGAAGATGTTGAAATATCCAAAGAAATGCGTACAGCCTTTCTTGATTATTCAATGTCTGTTATTGTTTCACGTGCGTTACCAGATGTTCGTGATGGAATGAAGCCTGTTCATCGTCGTATTTTACATGCGATGAATCAATTAGGAATTACTTCGGGTGTTGCACATAAGAAGAGTGCTCGTATTGTTGGTGAAGTTATTGGTAAGTATCACCCTCATGGCGATACAGCTGTATATGATGCAATGGTACGTATGGCCCAAGATTTCTCTTATCGTTATCCATTAGTGGATGGACATGGTAACTTTGGTTCTCTAGATGGAGATGGAGCTGCGGCAATGCGTTATACGGAAGCTCGTATGTCTAAAATATCTATGGAGATGATGCGAGATATTCAAAAGGATACGGTTGATTTTATTCCAAACTATGATGGTGAAGAAAATGAGCCGGTTGTGCTTCCTAGTCGTATTCCAAACTTATTAATCAATGGTGCTGTGGGTATTGCGGTTGGTATGGCAACAAATATTCCACCTCACAACTTATCAGAAACAATTCAAGCCATTTTTGCAGTAATGGATGATCCCGATATTACGGTTCCTCAATTGATGGAAGTCATCAAAGGACCAGACTTCCCTACTGGTGGTATTATTTTAGGTCGTAAGGGTATTCGTCAAGCCTTTGAAACAGGTAGAGGATCAATTATGATTCGTTCGAAGTATCGTGTGGAAGAATTATCGAACGGAAAGAAACAAATCATTTTCTATGAAATTCCTTATCAAGTAAATAAGGCAAACTTAATTACTAAGATGGCTTCTTTAATTCGTGATAAAGCCATTCAGGGTGTTACTTATTTGAATGATGAAAGTAACCGTGAAGGTATACGTATTGTAATGGAATTAAAGAAGGATGCACAGGAAGAAGTTATTTTAAATCAGTTATTTAGATTAACTCCTCTTCAAACTTCATTCGGTATTAATATGCTGGCATTGGAAAATGGTCGTCCTAAACAATTGCCATTAAAAGACATCATTCATGATTATATTGATCACCAGGTTGATGTAGTCGTAAGAAAAACGAAGTTTGAATTAAAGAAAGCACAGGATCGTGCACATATCTTAGAAGGTTTACGTATTGCGATGGATCATATTGATGAAGTTATTCATATGATTCGTAGTTCTAAAAAGGATGAAGCAGGCTTATCTCAAGATTTATGTGATGCATTTGGATTGAGTATGATTCAGGCAAAAGCTATCTTAGCAATGCAGTTAAGAAGATTGTCTGGATTGGAAAGAGATAAGATTGAAAATGAATATCAGCAGTTATTATTAACGATTGAAGATTTGAAAGATATCTTAGCTAATCATGATCGTGTTCTTCAAATCATTCGAGATGATTTATCTGAAATTGATCAGAAATATGGAGATGAAAGAAGAACAGAAATCAGTGATGCTTCTGTTGATATGGAAGATGAAGATTTAATCCCAGTAGAAGATGTAATTATTACATTAACAGAGTCAGGATATATTAAGCGTCAGCTTGTAGATACATATCGTGCTCAGAATCGTGGTGGTCGTGGTATTAAATCATTGACGTTAAATGATGAGGATTCAATCGATACAATGATTTCTATGTCTACACATGACTTCTTGTTATTGTTTACAGATAAAGGTCGTGTATATCGATTAAAAGGATACAATGTTCCAAGTGGATCCAGAACATCTAAGGGTATTCCAATTGTTAATTTAATGACTTTGGAAAAAGGTGAAAAAGTAAATGTTCTTGTAGCAGTTCCTAAGGATGATGAGAGTGAAACATTATTGTTCGTCACAAAGAATGGTATTGTAAAACGTACATCTGTATCTGAATTTGAAAATATTAATCGTAATGGTAAGATTGCGATTAGTTTAAAACAAGATGATGAATTGCGATTTGTAAAATTGACTACAGGAAAAGATGAAGTTATTATTTCTGGATCTAATGGTAAAGCTGTACGTTTTAACGAAGATCAAGTTCGTATCATGGGACGTAGTGCAAGTGGTGTATTAGGATTCAATTGTGATGGCAGTGAAGTTGTAGGTGCTGCATTATCAAGTGAGGGAGATACCGTTCTAGTTGTTTCAGAAAATGGTTATGGTAAACGTAGTAAGTTCGAAGATTATCGTTTGACTTCTCGTGGTAAAAAAGGTGTTAGCACAATTAATATCACAGAAAAGACTGGTAAGCTAATGTGTATGCGTGCTGTTACAGGTAAAGAAGATGCGATGATTGTTGCGAGTGATGGAATCATGATTCGTGTGGCTTTAGAGAATGTAGGAATCTACGGAAGAAACACACAAGGTGTAAGATTGATTAACCTAAATGGCGATGCGAAAGTAACGCGTATGACATTAGTAGATCATGAAGAGCCTGAAGAAGAATCAGAAGAAAATACGGAAGAATAAAGTATATAAGGAGTGAAATTATGATTTTACTCCTTTTTCATATGAAAAATCAGACGAAAACAACCTAAAACCCAGATATAAACATTATGTTGATTGATAATGGATATAAATTATTATCGAAAGAAGTGAGATATGTGGATGAAAAAGATATGGGAATGTTTATCTGTAAGTTAAGAAAAGAAAACAATATGACGCAAATGGAATTAGCTCAACAGCTACATGTCACAGATAAAGCTGTTAGCCGATGGGAACGTGGAATAGGATATCCAGACATTCAATTGTTACCTGCCCTATCTGAATCTTTGCATGTTTCTGTGGCTGAATTGATATCATGTAAAAAGAGTTTGAGTTATTCGAATGAAGGAGTTACAAATATTATTCTTAATTTAGAAAAGATAGAACAGTGGATAAAATTGTCGTAGTATGTATGATATTTGTTTTGGCATGTGTTTATGTTTCTGATTATGGAAGTATTTTAGGTTCTTTATGCAATGGAGCTATCTTTGCGATGTCTGTGATTGGCTTATATTATTTGTATTATGCAAATTTATCTAAAAGAATTTATGCCTTCTTTTCCCTAATAGCGATACTTTTGTTTATGTATTAAGATTTTGGTTTCGGAGAAGATGAATTTGGAAATTTAAAAATGACTGAATTATTTGGATCTTGAATTATATAGGTATGACAAAACAGACTATTGTAAATAGCCTTATTTAGGATGGAGTTCTTATTGAAATGTTACCGGACGACTGTACACGTTATTTGGACGTGTTACTTTTTCGCAGAAAAAGTCTTTCTTGTATATTAAGATTTTGGTTTCGGAATAGAGAAATACGATATGTGAAATAGTGTTGAAACATCACAAGATATGAATTATCAGGGACGACAAAAAGGACTATTGAAATAGCCAACATTTTGTATTCATCTGAAGTTGTTGAATTATTTTTTTACAATCATCTTATGATCACATTCAGGGCAGTGCATCATATAGTTTTCTTCAGATTCATTTGGAAATAATTCATCAATCAACCATCTAGATACTTCTTCTTTGTAACCGCATTTTGTACATTTCATTAATACATCTTTTTCTGATGATCTCTTTCCTTAATTAAATCAAGTGTATGTGAAAAAGAAATTAAAAGTCAAAAAAAGAAGTCATTTTATTGACTTCTTACCAAGCTAATACTTCAATTCCTTTTTCTGTAACTAGAATCGTGTTTTCCCATTGCGCCGATAACTTTCCATCTTTTGTATAAGATGTCCAGCCATTATCTTTATCAATATATAAATCACGCGTTCCTTGATTGATCATAGGCTCGATTGTGAATACCATACCCGGTGCCATAACCATACCTGTATTACGGATTCCTACATGATGTACATATGGATCTTCATGGAAAGCATTACCAACACCATGTCCACAAAAATCAACAACGACACTGTAGCCATTTTTATGTGCATGTTCTTGAATAGCAGCACCAATATCGCCAATGTATCCCCAAGGACGTACAGCTTCTTTACCTATTTCTAGACATTCTTTAGTAACATCGACTAAACGTTTTGCCTCATCACTTACATTTCCAATACAAAACATTCTAGATGCATCCGCAAAGTGTTTATGTACAATGGTAGTACAATCTACATTTATAATATCGCCATCTTTTAATACGACTTTTTCACTTGGAATACCATGACAAATTTCATTATTAATAGATGTACAAACACTCTTAGGGAATCCTTCATAGCCTAGACATGCAGGAATTCCACCATGACTTGTTGTATAATCATATACTAATTTATCGATATCTTCTGTAGTCATACCCGCACAGATTTTTTCTCCAACTAAATCAAGTACGGCATTATTGATTTTAGCTGCTTTTTTGATCCACTTAATATCTTCTTCCGACTTAATTAAATTATGACTTGGAACTATTTTACCTTGTAGTTTTAATACATTAATTGTATTGTCCCATTCTTCATGACAATGTTTATATTTTTTACCAGAACCACACCAACATGGACTATTCTTACCAATCATTTTGATCCTTCTTTCTATATATTCGTTAGACACAACTTATTATACACGAAAACTACGATTCTTAAAGAAAAAAAGCTTCTGATCAATTCAGAAGCTTCTAAATGCATTATTCACCAAAATAACGTTTTAATAATCCAGCAAATGCCTTACCATGACGAGCTTCATCACGAGCCATTTCGTGTACTGTATCATGAATTGCATCTAAGTTTGCCTTTTTAGCACGAGTTGCTAAATCAACCTTACCTGCAGTAGCTCCATTTTCTGCTTCTACACGCATTTCAAGATTTCTCTTAGTTGAATCTGTAACAACTTCACCTAATAATTCAGCAAATTTTGCAGCATGTTCTGCTTCTTCCCAAGCTGCTTTTTCATAATACAATCCAACTTCTGGATATCCTTCTCTGTGAGCGACTCTAGCCATTGCCAAGTACATACCTACTTCTGAGCATTCACCTTCAAAGTTAGCACGTAAGTCATTTTTAATGTCTTCAGCAACATCTTTTGCGACTCCTACTACGTGTTCAGCAGCCCAAGTCATTTCGTCTTCTACTGGAACAAATTTTTCTTTTGGTTGTTTACAAGTTGGACATTTCCAATCTGCAGGAAGATCAGCGAATTTTACGCCTTCCTTTTCCTCATCATAAATGTGTCCACAAATTAAGCATCTATATTTCATAAATAATCCTCCTCTTGAAATATATTATTTCCTCTTACGCATATACTATCGCATATTCATTTCAATATTTCAAAAGTATTGCTCAAGAAATTTTAATTATAATTCAATCGTCAACATACGATCTTTTCCTGACATATCCTTATGTACAGTAATCGTTGCAGATTCAAAGTATTCACGAGCTAAATTTGATAAAGCTTCACCTTGATCCCATCCCATTTCAAAGGCAAGAAAGGCTTTTTCATTCAATACAAGATGTGCTTTTTCAAATACATCACGATAGAATTTTAATCCATCATTACCACCAAATAAAGCTACATGTGGTTCATAATCTACAACACTTCGTTCCATCTTTTCTTCACTTGGAATATATGGTGGGTTACAAACTAAAATATCACAATGTAAATCTCGATCAATAAATGGATCTAACATACTACCACAAATGAAGTTTACGTTTGTGCCTAGCTTTTCATTGTTTTTTTGTGCAACCACTAAAGCTTCTTTAGATATATCAGATGCGATTACATCCATTCTTGGTTCTTCTAGATTTAAAGTGATCCCAATTGCACCAGATCCAGTTGCGACATCAAATACATTGACATGTTCTCTGTCTGAAAAATAATCATCAAATTTAGATAACACAAGTCCTACTAACTCTTCTGTTTCGGGTCTAGGAATTAAAACATCTTCATTCACAATAAAATCATAACCATAGAAGCATTCATATCCTAACACATATCCTAGTGGTTCTCCATTTTCCATTAGATGAATACCTTCTAAATAATCCGTCTGAATTTGTTCATCCGCCTCTTCATCCATAGAAATATATAGATTTACATCCTTTTGGCGACATAATTCCACCATGTAAAGTTGAGCAGCCTGTTCACCTTGACCAGCTTTGTAAAGACGTTCTTTACCTTCATTGATCAATGAATGATATGTACTCATTATTCTTTTTCTCCAGCAATTTTTGCCTGTTGATCTGCAAGCTGTAATGCAGCCATCAAATCATCTAAACGACCATCCATAATACGATCTAACTGATTCACTGTATATCCAATACGGTGGTCTGTTACACGGTTTTGAGGATAGTTGTATGTACGAATCTTTTCTGCACGATCTCCCGTACCAATCTTTGTACGACGTTCTTTTTCATTCTTTTGATCCAATTCACGTTGTCTTTCTTCATATACACGTGCACGAATTGTCATTAATGCAGTTGCACGGTTTTCATGTTGACTACGACCATCCTGACACTTAACTACAATACCTGTAGGTTTGTGGACAATACGAACCGCTGAATCGGTTTTATTGATGTGCTGTCCTCCAGCTCCACTTGAACGCATTGTTTCGATTTCTAAATCGTTCATATCAATATCGAAATCTTCGGCTTCAACTTCTGGCATACACAACACAGTAGCTGTAGAAGTGTGGATACGACCTTGTGATTCTGTCTTTGGCACACGTTGTACACGGTGAGATCCAGATTCGAACTTCAAAGTTCCATAAGCACCTTCTCCATTGACTTTAAATGAAACTAATGAGAATCCTCCAGCTTCACTATCTTCAGTTTCGATAACTTCTGTTCTCCAGCCTTTTGCCTCAGCATATTTTGAATACATTCTGAATAAGTCTCCGGCAAAGATATTTCCTTCGTCTCCACCAGCGGCTCCACGAATTTCTAGAATCGCATTGTGTGAATCATTAGGATCCTTTGGTACCAAAAGCAATTCTAAACGATCTAAATACTCTTGGATTTTTGGTTCTAACTCTTCCACTTCCATTTGTGCCATTTCACGAATTTCTTTATCTTCTTCTTTAGAAAGGACTTTTGCCTCTTCTAATTCTTCAGTTGCCTTTTTATATTCTTCGTATGTTTCGACAATAGGCGTTAACTCATTTTGTTCACGACCCAATTTTGCCATGGTCTTACGATCTGATACTACATCACTTTGCATCATTAAATCATTGATTTCGCGATAACGTTCAACCATTTTTTCTAAACGCTCATCCATTTTTGCCATAAATATACTTCCTTTCTCCATATTCTTTATATCTTGAGTGTTTTGCCACTTAAAAAACGCTTTATTTTAGCGATATACCCCATCTATTTTAATATAAAGTACACTTATTGTCGATGGAAATTGTCCTATTACGCAATTTTTGAAGATAAGAGTATAATATAAGGTATGAAACAGAAAAGAAAAGTTAAAAAGATTCCATTTACTATGGTCTTAATATTGCTCATTCTCGTATTTGTAGTCATCCCCTTCACCATTTTAAAAATCACTGAAGACGGACAATACTATGTAGAAGATTTAAGTACAAGTGAAGTACAAGCTTCCTATAAACATTATATCTTCGCATCTTTTAAGATGGATACAATAGATTCTAAGTATGTTTGTATAAAAGATGAAAACGGAAAAATCTTACGGCTTCAATCTGGTATCGTTAATTTAAAGACGAAAGACATAACTGAAAATACAGAATACACAACAGATACAGATGAAACTGGATATGTAAATGGCAATTATGGAGCTGATGCTCAATATTTAGGCACAAGCTTTAATGGAAAAGAAGTACACTTCAAAATCAGTGGTGTGCAGGCATGGACAGATATCAACAATGTTGAATTATGCTTTTATAATGATTCCTACACTTTATCTACCTATTCCGTATATAATAGCTCCCTCATTCATACGATTTCGACAGATATTGTACATGGAGGTGTAAATTCTATATCGATTGGTCCTGCTCCCAAATTTCTAAAAAAAGACACCATCTACTATTCATATGATGGACATTATTTCTATTCGAGCTTTAAAGATTTAATAGAAGATAAGAAAATAAATGAAGAGCCTTATTACAATTATTATCAATACGCACCTCATAGAACTACATCGTATTTAAACAATATAGTCTACAATGATTTTTTATCTGAATATGGAATCAACAAAACAGCAGAAACCTATCCTTGTATGGATAATGAATCTGTACTCTATAATCAAGCTAATGTCTTCTTAACAACACAAAAAAATTATTCAATCAATGCTTCCATGATGTTTGCGTTAGCCTTAAATGAAAGTGGGTTTGGACAAAGTCAATATGCGATTGAATACAATAACTTATTTGGACATGCTGCCATAGACGAAAACCCAGACAATGCCAACCTATACAATTCTTTAGCAGATTGTATTCAGCAGCATGCCTATAATTATTTACAAAAAGGTTACTTAAATCCAGAAGATTCTAGATACCACGGCTCTTGGTTTGGAGATAAGGCAAGTGGTATCAATGTCGATTATGCATCTGATCCATACTGGGGAGAAAAAGCGGCTAGTTTCTACTATCGCTTAGATAAAAATAGTATAGATAAAGAAAAGAATCCAATTAGAACAGTTCAACTATCTAAGGATTTAAAAGTTTATGCTCCAAATAAAAAAGATGTTCTTTATTCCTATAAAAAAGGCAATATCATATCTATTCATATATTAAAGGATGAGCATGGATACTATAAAATATCAAGTGAAGCTCCAGTAAAAAAGAATCATTTAGAGATAGATTCTAAATACAAAAATAGCTATGCATATATTAAGAAATCAAATTTTAAATAAACAATCCAACTCCATTTGTGAGTCCAAAAATGGCTAAATTATAGATTAAGAAGAACTTATTAGCAACAGTTATGGCACTGATCGCATTCTCTGAAATTCCCCCAACCATAATCGTATCCGTAATAGCAAATAGATTGACTAATAATTGTTGAATCACAACTGGGATTGCTAAACCATTGAACCTCTCATCACTGAAGTGACGAGATTCTTGGGAACAGGTTTCTATCGAAACCTTTCTT
>ERZ839767.718-NODE-718-length-55593-cov-47.766574_pt1 | contig 55593 bp, 53 predicted proteins | sample MGYA00519879_ERZ839767 | MGnify/ENA primary metagenome ERZ839767 (study PRJEB31850, sample SAMEA3708852) | human gut metagenome | biome: human gut; feature: human-associated habitat; material: faeces | place: China | collected 2014 ... | reverse complement strand
CATCAGGCTGACGGTCTCGAGGTTGTCGGTGAAGAAGACCAGCTCCCGGCTCAGAGAGGGCGAGCAGCCGCCGCCCCATGCCAGACCGCCGCCGGTGGTGGCAGCGCCTTCGCGGCTGTCTTTTGCGCCCACGCTGTCGTAGGGGGTGCGCCAGACGACTTCAACGCCGCCGTTGGCACGCAGCAGGTAGCAGGCAAGGTTCGTCAGGATGACCGCACCCTCCCGGCAGGAGGCAATGCCGTTTTCAGCACCCTCGCCCGGAGCGGGAGCGTAGACATGGACTTCGTGGTCGAGGTCGGCGGTGCCGCCGGCAAGGATGGCGTCGATGGCATTGTGGGAGATGTAGCCCATCGCGCCCTGCTGGCCGCGGCTGGGGTAGATGCGGAAGCCGCCGGTGACGAACCAGAGGTTGCCGTCGTAGTCAAAGACGATGGAGAGCAGGTTCTGCTCGAGGCTGCGGCCAAGCACCCGCTCGGCAGCCTCTTTGATGTTGATGTCCAGTACCTTTTCAAAAACCGGCAGAGGCGTACCGTTCTCGTCGGTGGCGCGAAGCATCAGCACATGGTTGTGGCTGGTGGGGCAGACGATGAGGTTGCGCCCGTCCACAAAGGAATAGGAGCTTTGGATGAGATAGCCGCCTCCGTCGTGCTTGGCGGGAGAGAAAAAGCCGATGGTGCGGACTTCTTCTGCGTCGAGGTCGCGGATGGCCAGACCGCCGAGGAACGGGCTGACGGGGTTATCGAAGTTGTCGAAGAAGATGGCCGGGGAGGCGTTGGGGTTCGTCTTTTCCATTGCTACGTTGACCTCGGGGCAGATGCCCACGGGGAGGACGGCGTCGGTGGAGTCGGTGTTGTAGCAGTCGTGGTGGATGTTTGACTCGCTGCGGCCCATAAAGGGGTTGGCGTCCACAACTTTCGACGTCAGGGGCTTCGGCGGCAGGGCGGTGTCTGCGCCGTGGAAAAGGCCGGACAGAAGGCAGTCTGCCCTGGCGGCAGGGGCCAGCTGGCAGGACAGCAGTGTGAGAGCGGAAGCGCTGAGGAAGGTGCGTCGGGTCATTTTCATGGTGGAGTCCTCCTTTTTTGATAACATGACCTCTCAGCCTCCCCTCGATAGGGGAGGTGGCACGCCGCAGGCGTGACGGAGAGGTTAAAGGTTCAATAAAATATTCACCCGGAACAAACCGTTCTCGGTCTCGACGGTCATAGAACCGCCATATCTGGAAACAGCCGTCTGGATGGAGACGAGGCCGATGCCCATTCCGTCGTGTTTCGTGGAGTGGAGGGTGCTCTGCTGGCGCTTGAGCACGCCGTCATAGCGGTTCTCCACCAGCAGGCCCAGCATGGCGGGGCTCAGCATCCGGGCCAGCACCTTCACCTGCCGCTGTTCGGGCGGCAGCTTCTGGCTGGCGTGGAAAGCATTTTCCAACAGATTGCCCAGCATCATGCAGAAGTCGGCCTCCGGGATGGCCAGCTGGCGGGGCAGTTCCAGCCGCCAGTCCACCGGCACGCCGAGGCTGTGGGCCTCATGGTCGTAGTGACCGGCCAGAGCATCCACGGCAGGATTCGCGCAGAGGGTGGGGCGCTGGCCATTTCCATCATTGAGTTCTGCCGCAAGTGCGGCGCAGGCGTCGCCGCGACGACGCACTATGCCGAGCTGAAGCTCTATGCCATGCGCACAAGCGGCGTCATGAACGCGTCGTGCGAGTTTAACGTCGAGACGCTCCAGCCGACCTACCGGCTGCTCATCGGCGTGCCCGGCAAGTCCAACGCGTTCGCCATCTCCAAGCGGCTCGGCATCGACGAGGCCATTCTGGAGCAGGCCCGCAGTCTTGTCAGCCAGAACGACGTGAACTTCGAGGACGTTCTGACGCAGCTTGACCAGCAGCGGCAGGAGATGGAGAAGGCAAAGGAGGAGGCCGAACGCCTGCGCCGCGAGACAGAAAAGCAGAAGGAAAAATCCGACGAATATTACGCCCAGATCAAGCAGGAAAAGGAAAAGGCCGCCCAGCAGGCGCGCAAGGAGGCGCAGTATATCATCGACGATGCCCGCCGTGCCGCCGACGCGGTCTACGAAGAACTCAAGCAGCTCCGGAAGCAGGCGAAAAACGGCGCGTTCGTCCCCGGCTCCAATGAAAAGCAGGCGCAGCTGCGCCGCAGTCTCAACGAGGCCGAAAGCAGAATGCAGCCCCAGCGTGAGGAAAAGCAGCGCCCGGAGCCGACCCGCGCCATCCGCGTGGGCGATACGGTCGAGCTTTTGAAGCTCGGCACAAAGGCGAGCGTCCTTGCCATTAACACGGACGGCAGCTATCAGCTGCGCGCCGGCATCATGCAGATCACGGCGAAGCCGGAGGAGGTATACCTGCTCGAAAACGAGACGCAGAACGCGGCGAAAAAGGTCATCGCGGGCAAGGTGCGTGAGCTGAAGGCCGCGGCCCAGCCGGAGCTGGATATCCGCGGCATGGCCGTGGACGAGGCGCTGCCGGTGCTCGATAATTTCCTGGACGCGGCCTATATGGGCAATCTCCCAAACGCACGCATTATCCACGGCAAGGGCACGGGCGTCCTGCGCGCAGCCGTGCAGGAGGAGCTGCGCCGCTGCAAATACGTCAAGTCCTTCCGCCTCGGCGTTTACGGCGAGGGCGAATCCGGCGTCACGATCGTCGAATTCAAATAAGTCCCATCGATTTTTGTCCGGAAATCGGGGCGCAATGAAATAGTGATTGACATTTCAATGAAATTTGCTAAAATTAGAAGGTCAAAACCAATTGAAATCCCCGGCAGGATGTATAAGGAGTGTCGTCTATGTATATGCAGCAATCCATCGTGAAGTGTGAATCCGGCCTTTACAACCGGCAGGCCACCTACTTTATCCAGAAGGCGAACGAGTTCAAGTCCAGCATCTGGGTCGAGGTCGAGGATCGCAAGATCAACGCCAAGAGCCTGCTCGGCGTTTTGTCCATGGGCATCACCAAGGGCACGCGCGTCAGCATCATTGCGGAAGGCCCCGATGAGGAAGAAGCAGTAAAAGCACTGACCGATATGCTCGTAAAAGAGGTCTTCTGAGGCATTTTTTACAAACCAGCAGAATCAGGAGGGGGATGCCCCTCCTGATTCTGCCGCCCGATCTGCACATTTGCTTGCGCTGCGTCCGCAGCGCTTTTTTATTCAGAAGCTATGACGTTTGAAGAACTCAAGGACAAGGCGCTCTCTCTGCCATACGAGCCGGGCGTCTACATCATGCAGGATAAGACCGGCACGGTCATCTATGTCGGCAAGGCCAAAAAGCTCAAGAACCGCGTCAGCCAGTATTTTCAGGATACGGCGGCGCATACGCCGAAGACGCGTAAAATGGTGTTGCAGATCGACCATTTTGATACCATCGTCGCGCGCTCGGAGTTTGAGGCGCTGGTGCTCGAATGCTCGCTTATCAAGCGGCATATGCCGAAGTACAACATCCTTTTAAAGGACGACAAGGGCTATCCCTATCTGCGCGTCGATCTGACGCAGGACTATCCCGTCATGCAGATGGTCAGCAAAACGGCAGGGGATAAGGCCAGCTATTTTGGCCCCTTCGGCGGTCGCTCCGTCACGCAGCACGTGATCGACACGCTCCGCCTGACGCTGAAGCTGCCCGGCTGCTCCAAACAGTTCCCGCGCGACCTCGGCAAGGACCGCCCGTGCCTCAACTTCCACATGAACAACTGCGACGGCTGGTGTCAGCTCTCGCGCACCCAGCAGGACTACCATGCCCGCATGGAGCAGGCCGTGCTGATTTTGCAGGGCAATTATAAAAAGGTCGCGGACGAGCTGCGCACGCAGATGGAGGCCGCGGCAGATAAATTACAGTTTGAGCTTGCCGCGTCCCTGCGCGACCGGCTGCGCGCCGTCGAATCCCTCGGCGAAAAGCAGCTTGTGACCGCCGGGACGATGGCCAATACCGACGTGATCGGCTATTACCAGAACGAAGCGCGGGCCTGCTTCGCAGTCCTGCATTATGTAAGCGGAAGCCTGCTCGACAAGGAATATGAGATCCTTTCCCCGGCGGATGACCCGCAGGAGGCCGTCTCCGCCCTCGTCAAGCAGTTCTATCTTGCGCGCGGCACAGCGCCCAAGGTCATTCTTACGCCGTTTGAGCTGGAGGATGCGGAGCTGTTTTCCGCCCTTCTGCAGCAGAAGCTGAACAAAAAGGTCCTCATCCGGATGCCGCAGCGCGGCGACAATGTCCGGCTGGTCGAGCTTGCGCATAAAAACGCGCGCGAGGAGGCCGAGCGCATCACAACCAGAGCCGAGCGCCGCACCGGCACGCTCGGTGCGCTGGCCGATATGCTCCATCTGCCGGATATCCCGCACCGGATGGAGGCCTATGATATTTCCAACCTGGCCGGGACGGACATCGTCGCGTCCATGGTCGTTTTTCAGGACGGCAGGCCGCTCAAATCCGCCTATAAGCGCTTCCGCGTCGAGGGTCTGACCGATCAGGACGATTACGCGTCCATGCATCAGGTGCTGCTGCGCAGGCTGATGCATTACGTCCAGCAGGACGCGGGCTTTTCCGAGCACCCGGACGTGCTGCTGATCGACGGCGGCGTCGAGCATACAAAGGTCGCGGAGGATGTGCTGCAAACGCTGGGGCTGGATATCCCGGCCTACGGCATGGTCAAGGACGACAAGCACCGCACAAGAGCGCTCGTGACCGCCGCGGGCGATGAGATCGCCATCAGCGCCGTCCCGTCCGTTTTCGCCCTCATCGGCACGATCCAGGAGGAGACGCACCGCTTCGCCATCACGTACCAGCGTGCGCTGCGCTCCCGCCGCATGAAAAAATCCGGTCTGGAGGATATCCCCGGCATCGGTGAAAAGCGGCGGCAGGCGCTGTTAAAGAAATTCCGCTCCGTTAAAGCCATTTCGCAGGCGGAGCGCAGCCAGCTTGAGCAGGTGCTCCCCGCGTCCGCCGCGCTGGCTGTCTATCAGCATTTTCACCCGAAGGAAGGAGGGCAAACGCCATGCGCGTCATCACAGGAACCGCCAGAGGCGTCCCGCTGAAGGCCCCCAGGGGCATGGATACCCGCCCGACCATGGATCAGGTCAAGGAGGGCATTTTCTCCGCCATCCAGTTTGAGGTCGAGGGAAGAACGGCGCTCGATCTGTTTGCCGGCTCCGGACAGCTCGGCATCGAGGCGCTCAGCCGCGGCGCGGCGCACTGCACCTTTGTCGACAAGGGCAGAGAGCCGGTCAGCGTTATTCGGGAGAACCTGAAAAAGACAAGGCTGGAAGAACGTGCCGAAGTTGTGCAGGCGGATTACAGTTCCTACCTGAAAACCTGCCGCAGGCAGTTCGATTTGATCCTTTTAGACCCGCCTTACGCGGAAATTTTCCTTGAAACTGCGCTAAAAATCATATCAGAAATTGACATTTTGACGAACAGTGGTATAATAGTCTGTGAAAGACCCTTTGAGAAGTCCCTTCCGGACGACATTCCGGGTCTTGCGCGTTACCGGGATTACCGTTACGGCAAGGCTGCGGTGACGATCTTCCGCAGAGGATAGCCGTTTGGAGGAGCCATGAAGACAGCGATTTATCCCGGCAGCTTCGACCCTGTTACAAACGGTCATCTCAACATCATCACCCGTGCGGCGCGCAGCTTTGACCGGCTGATCGTCTGCGTGATGTATAACTGTGAAAAAAGCCCCATGTTCACGCCGGAAGAACGCGTTGAACTTATCCGCCGCGTCACGGCGGACATTCCGAACGTCGCGGTCATGCACTCCGACAAGCTGCTGGCCGACTTTGCGCGTGAACAGGGCAGCTCCATTATCATCAAGGGCCTGCGGGCCGTTTCTGATTTCGAGCGCGAGTTCCAGATGGCGCTCATGAATCACAAACTCAACCCCGGACTGGATACCATGTTCCTGACTGCCGAGCACCAGTTCATGTACCTGAGCTCGAGCGCCGTCAAGGAGCTGGCGCGGTATGACGCCGACGTGAGTGATTTTCTCCCGGCTGCGATCATCCCGGACTTTAAAGCCCGCATGATGGAGCAAATCTAAGGAGGTATTTTTATGGCAAGCGGTATTGAAGAGATCCTGACGACATTGTATGAGATGGTACAGGATGCGTGGAGCCTGCCGCTCGGCGCGGACAAGTGCGTGCTCGAACGCGACAAGGTTCTCGATCTTCTCGACGAGATCAGCAATCAGCTTCCCGGTGAACTCAAGCAGGCCAAGACGATCGTGGAATCCCGCAACGACGTCATCACCAACGCCAAGCGCGAGGCCGAAAACATTCTCAAGCAGGCCGAGCAGCGCGCCCGGCAGATGATCTCGCACGAGGAGGTCTATCTGCAGGCCCAGAAGGAGGCTGACGACCTCATGAAGAACGCGCAGGCCAAGATCAAGGAGCTGCGTCAGGTCACGAACGACTATGTCGACGATTCCATGAAGCGCACAGAGGAAGCCATCGCACAGGCCCTGAGCGAGATCCGCGAGTCCCGGAGTAAGTTCCGCGCCCTCGTCAACCCGCAGCAGGCCAAGCCCTCGCCCATCATCGAGGACGTATAACGCATCAGTTTCCCATACCGATACAAGCTGAGAAGAGGAATGAACTTCGCGCAGCGCCGCAGAGAGGAAGCGGCTGGTGTAAGCTTCCGCAAAGCCGAAGTTCCCGTCGCCTCCGAGCTGCCGGGCTGAACGCACAGTAAGCCCCGCCGGGTCCTCCCGTTACAGAGATTTGAGCGCCCGGTTTTCCGGGAACGCAGGTGGTACCACGGAGAATTTCTTCGCCCTGAGTTTTGAAACTCAGGGCGTTTTTCTTGCAAACGCAAAGTTCTGGTAGGGGCGGGGCCGCTCTGCCCGGCAGGACGCACCGAATCTTTGGAAATCTTCGGCGAATCCGCAGGTACGTGCGCATTTGGTTGTAGGGGCCGATGCCTACATCGGCCCGCGCAGAACAGTCCGTTTTTACAGAACTCTTCGGCGAATTCGTAACTACCCAAACGGGCCGACAGAGTCGTCGACCCCTACAGCAAGGTTTCGCTGCCCCCTGTACTCCGTAGGGGCGGACGACTCTGTCAGCCCGCAGAATATACCGATTTTACGGGAATCTCCGGCGATTTCGCAGCTTCCCAACGGGCCGATGTAGCTACGAACATGCAGGAAACTGCATTCTTATCCGCCTGAGATTTCCGCTATAACAACTGCCCTCCGCCGGGCGGAGCAGAGCCCCGCCCCTACCAACCACAAGCGGTTTTTCGACTTTTCCTGCGCAAAACCGCCGCCAATACCATAGAGAAAGAGAGGAACCGCCATATGCCGAGCGAATTTGTATTTGTCCCCACGCCCTACAGCGCGGAGCTTCAGGAGGAGCTCGCGAAGGCGCTGCGGGCGCGCACGGAGATCATTTCGCGGAAGATGAACCCGAAGCTCTGGCGCATGACCGACGGCGTGAACCGCTTTGCGGAAGCGAACCGGGCCGACGATCCGGTGCTGAAGCGCCGGAAGACCGTGCAGACTGTTTTGTCTGTGGTTTTGGCGGCCATAGGCGTTTTCCTACTCGTGACAGGCCTGACGGAGCCGAGGAACACGACGCTGCTTGCCGCAGGCGCGATCGCGCTGGTCATTGCGGCGGCGCGGCTCCTGCCAAGGCCGGACGCGAGCATGACGCGGCAGTTTCAGAGATCCGCGTCGCTGCTGCTAAAGAGCCTCGGCGGGATGGATCTGTCGTCAAAGCCGAAGATTCGATTCACGGACGAGGCCATGCAGATCAAGACAAACCAGAAATCGGCCGACTTCCCGTATGAAAAGATGGAAACGCTGGTGGAAACGCCGAGCCTTTTCCTGCTGACGCACTCCGGCTCGGCCACGGTCCTGCAAAAGAAGGATCTGATTTTAGGCACGCCGGAGGAATTTCTGGACTTTTTCCGTGCCCACGCAGCCTGCCCCTGTGCAAAATTGACTGAAGAATAAACAATATGTTTCAATAGGAGAATCAACATGAGAAAAGAACTGCCCAAGCAATACGACCCGACGCAGGTGGAAAGCCAGATCTACCAGATGTGGCTGGACAGCGACTGCTTCAAGGCCGAACCCGATCCCGACAAAAAGCCCTATTCCATCGTCATGCCGCCTCCCAACGTCACCGGCCAGCTCCACATGGGCCACGCGCTGGACTCGACGCTGCAGGATATCCTGACGCGTTACAAGCGCATGGAGGGCTACAGCGCCCTGTGGCTTCCCGGTACGGACCACGCCGGCATCGCCACCCAGATCAAGGTCGAGGAAGAGCTGCGCGTCAAGGAGGGCAAGACCCGCTATGACCTTGGCCGCGAAAAGTTCCTCGAGCGCGTCTGGGCGTGGAAGGAAAAGTACGGCAGCCGCATCGTCGAGCAGCAGCGCAAGCTCGGCGTCAGCTGCGACTGGTCGCGCAGCCGCTTCACGATGGACGAGGGCTGCTCCAAAGCCGTGCGTGAGGCCTTCTGCGAGATGTACGACAAGGGCCTGATCTACAAGGGCAGCCGCATCATCAACTGGTGCCCGCACTGCCTGACGGCCCTCTCCGACGCGGAGGTCGAGTATGTCGACAAGCCCGGCCATCTCTGGTATATCCGCTATCCGCTCTCTGACGGCTCCGGCGATATCGTCGTTGCCACGACCCGCCCGGAAACCATGATGGGCGACACCGGCGTGGCCGTCAACCCGAACGACGAAAAGTTCAAGCACCTCATCGGCAAGACCTGTATCCTGCCCATCATGAACCGCGAAATTCCCATCGTGGGCGATGAATACTGCGAGATCGGCTTCGGCACCGGCGCGGTCAAAATGACCCCGGCGCACGACCCCAACGACTTTGAGGTCGGCCTGCGCCACAACCTCGATGTCATCCGCGTCATCGCCGACGACGGCCATATCAACGAAAACGGCGGCAAATACAACGGCATGGACCGCTACGAATGCCGCAAGGCCCTGGTAAAGGACCTCGAAGAGCAGGGGTATCTGGTCAAGACCGAGCCGTATTCCCACAATGTCGGCACCTGCTACCGCTGCCATAACGACGTCGAGCCGCTCATTTCCGCGCAGTGGTTCGTCAAGATGAAGCCGCTGGCAGAAGAGGCCATCCGCGTCGTGAAGGACGGTACGATCAAATTTGTCCCCGAGCGCTTCTCCAAGACGTATCTCAACTGGATGGAAAACGTGCACGACTGGTGCATCTCCCGCCAGCTCTGGTGGGGCCATCAGATCCCCGCGTGGTACTGTGACGAATGCGGCCATATCAATGTCAGCCGCGAAGACCCAACGAAGTGCGAAAAATGCGGCTGCACGAAGCTGACCCGCGACGAGGACGTGCTCGATACGTGGTTCTCGTCCGGTCTGTGGCCGTTCTCCACGCTCGGCTGGCCCGATTTGAATTCGGAAGACCTCAAATACTGGTACCCGACGACCGATATGGTCACGGGCTATGATATCATCTTCTTCTGGGTGGCGCGCATGGTCGTCTCCGGCATGGAGCAGATGAAAAAGGAGCCGTTCAAGACCGTCTTCATCCACGGCCTCGTCCGCGACGACAAGGGCCGCAAGATGTCCAAGTCCCTCGGCAACGGCATCGACCCGCTGGAAATGGCCGAGAAATACGGCGCAGACGCGCTGCGCTTCAACCTCATCACCGGCAACTCGCCCGGCAACGATATGCGCTTCTACGTCGAAAAGTGCGAGGCCATGCGCAATTTCGCCAACAAGATCTGGAACGCGAGCCGCTATGTGCTCATGAACCTGACCGTCGAAGAAAACGGCCTTCCGGATACCGCCGACCTGGAGATCGAGGACAAATGGGTGCTGTCCAAGCTCAATACGCTCATCAAAGAGGTCACGGAGAATATGGATGCGTACGAGCTGGGCGTGGCCTCCGCCAAGGTCTATGACTTCATTTGGGACACGTACTGCGACTGGTATATCGAGCTGACCAAGGCAAGACTGTATGGTGAGGACGAAAAGAGCAAGCTGGCCGCGCAGAAGGTGCTGGTGTATGTGCTTGACCAGTTCCTGCGTCTGCTGCATCCGTTCATGCCGTTCATCACAGAGGAAATCTGGCAGGCGATCCCGCACGAGGGCAGCTTCCTCATGCTGGCTGACTGGCCGAAGTACGACGAGAATCTGAACTTCTCCGTCGAGGCGGCACATATGGAGTCCGTCATGAACGCCATCCGTTCCATCCGCAACCGCCGCGCGGAGATGAACGTCCCGCCGTCGAAGAAGAGCACGCTCTACGTCGTGTCCGACAAGGGCGAGATCTTCCGGCAGGGCACGGGCTTTATCTGCCGTCTGGCCTATGCCGATCAGGTCATCATCTGCGATTCGGACCCCGAGGGCCACGAGAACATGGTCTGCGTCGTCACGAACGACGCCAAGCTCTATATTCCGCTGGAGGAGCTGATCGACTTCGAGAAGGAGCTGGCCCGCATCGAAAAGGAAAAGGCGAACTGCCTCAAGCAGATCGCCATGTTCGAAGGCAAGCTTTCAAACGAAGCGTTTGTCTCCCGCGCACCCGAAAAGGTCGTGGCCGAGCAGCGCGAAAAGCTCGAAAAGAACCGCGCCCTGCTTGCACAGCTCGAAGAAAGTGAAAAGCGTCTGCGCCGGTAATCCCTTTGACAAAACCCGCGCGTAAAAGCTTCTATAATGGACACACAGGAAAAAGCCCTGTGTGTCCATTTTCTATTTTGGAGGCGAACAAATGAATCTTACAAGCTTTTTGCAGGACAAGCATCTGACCGTCGCGCTGCGCGGCGAAATTGACCACCACAGCGCGAAGGATATCATGCGCGTCCTGGGCAACAAAATCGACCTCTATCTGCCGCGCGTGTGCGTGCTGGATTTCAGGGAGGTCACGTTTATGGACTCTAGCGGGATCGCCATCGTGATCTCCTGCGTGCGCCGGATGCGGCAGCTGCGCGGCGAGGTCATTCTCCGAAGCGTTCCGCCGCAGCCGATGAAGGTGCTCAAGGCCTCCGGCATTGAGCGCATAGCAACTCTGGAAGACGAAAGGAGCCTTGTCCATGAAAGCTGAAAATGAAATGACGCTGACCTTCCCCAGCCGGTCCTCGAACGAATCCTTTGCCCGCGCGGCAGTCGCGTGCTTCGCTGCACAGCTCGACCCCAATCTCGAGGAGCTGAACGATATCAAGACCGCGGTGTCCGAGGCCGTGACCAACTGCATTGTTCATGCCTACCGCGACTGCCTCGGCACCGTGACCATCCGCTGCCGCATTCTGCCGGAGAACGTGCTGGATATCGTCATCCGCGACAAGGGCTGCGGCATGGAGGATGTGGAAAAGGCCCGCGCGCCCATGTTCACGACCGGCGGCCCGGAGCGCAGCGGCATGGGCTTTACGATCATGGAGAGCTTCATGACCTCGCTTCAGGTCACGTCAAGGCCCGGCAAGGGCACGACGGTACATATGAAGCGCAAGATCGTGCAGCGGAGGAAAACCGCTTGAGCGACACCATCACGCTCATCCAGCGCTCGCAGCAGGGCGACCGGGACGCGTCCGAACGGCTCGTGACGGAAAACACGGGCCTCATCTGGTCGATCGCCCGGCGGTATTTTGGCCGCGGCGTAGAGCCGGACGATCTGTTCCAGCTTGGCTGCGTCGGCTTTTTAAAGGCGGTCGAGGGCTTTGATACCGCCTACGGCACGCAGTTTTCGACCTACGCCGTCCCCAAAATTGCCGGAGAGATCCGCCGCTTTCTGCGCGACGACGGCGCGGTCAAGGTCAGCCGCAGCGTGAAAGAGCGCGCCGCCGCCATCAAAAAGGCCCGCGAGCGCCTGACCGGCGATTTCGGCCGCGACCCGACGGTCTCCGAGCTTTCCGAGGCGCTGGGCCTTTCGCCGGAGGAGATCGCGGCTGCCGAAACCGCCACCAGCGCGACCGAGTCCATCCAGCGCCAGACCGGCGAGGAGGGCTTCTCCCTCGAGGATGTCCTGTGTACAGACGGCATGGAGGAAAAGCTGCTCGAACGCATGGCCCTGCAGGAGGCGCTTGCCCGCCTGAACGACAAGGAACGGCTCGTCATCCAGCTCCGCTATTACCACAGCCTGACCCAGCAGCGCGTCGCGGGCCTCATCGGCGTGTCGCAGGTGCAGGTCAGCCGCATCGAAAAGAAGGCGCTGGAACGGCTTCGAACATTTTTTTGATGTCGACAAACCGGGAAAAATGCGGTAGAATATCTGTAGTTTATTGAAAAGGCAATGTCATACCACTTGATACTGTGACCTGTCACGCAAACACGACGAAACCTCGAACAAGGTTGGTAGGGGCGGGGCTCTGCTCCGCCCTGCGGGACGCACCGGATAATCGAAAATCTTCGGCGAATTCGCAGGCACTTGCTTGTGTGATTGTAGGGGCCGATGCCCACATCGGCCCGTTTGGAAGTTACGAATTTGCCGCAGACTACCGTAAAATCGGTGCGTTCTGCCGGGCCGATGTAAGCATCGGCCCCTACAGGCTGCTGCGCAGATCGACGACATTGCCCGTAAGGGGAAGCTATGGAACAGACATTTGAAGCCCGGTTCTTATCCGCGCGCCGCGCTGTGATCGCTGCGCGCTTTCAGAACCTGAACGAGATGCAGCGCGAGGGCGTTCTTACAACGCAGGGGCCGCTGCTGCTGCTGGCCGGTGCGGGCAGCGGCAAGACGACCGTTCTCATCAACCGCATCGCCAATCTCATCGCCTTCGGCGAAGGCTCCGACTCCAACGAAATTCCGGAGTATATTGCGGAGGCGGACGTTGCATATCTCGAGGACTACCTCAAAACGCGCGATCCCGCTATGCAGCAGCAGGCCGAGCGCCTGTGCGCGCTCCGGCCCGCCGCGCCGTGGTCGATTCTGGCCATCACATTCACCAACAAGGCCGCAAATGAATTGAAGGCCAGACTGCAGGCGCTGCTGGGCGACTACGCCATGGACGTCTGGGCCATGACGTTCCACGCTGCCTGCTGCCGTATTCTGCGCCGGGAAATTGGCCGCCTGGACGGCTACACGGGCCGCTTCACGATCTATGACACGAGCGATTCCGAGCGGGTCATGAAGGACATTCTGAAGGACTTCGGGCTGGACGAAAAATCCCTCCCGCCGCGTCTGGCGCTTTCCGTCATCAGCAAGGCCAAGGACAAGCGGCAGGGGCCGGAGCAGTTTTCCAAACACGCCGGAAAGTCCGGCGATTACCGCATGGACCGCATCGCGCAGCTCTACGCCGAATACGAAAAGCGCCTGCACGAGGCCAACGCGCTGGACTTTGACGATATCATCCTCAAGACCGTCGAGCTGCTTGAGCAGTTCGAGGATGTGCGGACGTATTACCAGCGCAAGTTCCACTACGTCATGATCGACGAGTATCAGGACACGAACCAGCTGCAGTATCAGCTGACAGCGCTGCTTGCGGGCGGGTATGAAAACATCTGCGTCGTCGGCGACGACGACCAGTCCATCTACAAATTCCGCGGCGCGACTATCGAGAACATTCTTTCCTTTGAAAAGCAGTTCAAGGGCGCACGTGTCATCCGCCTGGAGCAGAACTACCGCTCCACGCAGGCCATTTTGAACGCGGCCAACGCCGTCATCTCGCACAACCGGGGAAGAAAAGGCAAAAAGCTCTGGACGCAGAACGCTGCGGGCGACCGCATCACAGTCTACGAGGCGGCAAGCGAGTCGGATGAGGCCAATTACATTTCCAGCCGCATCATCTCCATGTCCAAGGGGAAGAATTTCAAGGACTTCGCCGTGCTCTACCGCACGAACGCGCAGTCGAACGCGGTGGAAAACGCGTTCAAGCGCAGCGGCATCCCGTACCGCATCATCGGCGGCACACGCTTCTTTGACCGCGCCGAGGTCAAGGATATGCTGGCCTATCTGTGCGTGATCAATAACCGCGCAGACGAGCTGAGATTGCAGCGCATCATCAATAACCCGCCGCGCGGCATCGGCGGCAAAACGCTCGAAATGGCGCAGCGGCAGGCGGCTGCGGCAGGCGTGCCGCTCTACACGGTCGTCTCCGACCCGTACAGCTATCCGAGCCTTGAAAAGTCCGCCGCGAAGCTCATGGCCTTCACGGTCGTGATCGAGGAATGCGCCGAGCTTCTGACAACGCTTTCTCTGCCGGACTTCTATGAGGAGGTCATGCTCCGCACCGGCTATCTGAAAATGCTCGAGGAAAAGGACGATGTCGAAGCGCGCACCCGCGCCGAAAACGTCCGCGAGCTGAAATCCAGCATCCTTGCCTACATGGAAAACACCGATACGCCCACGCTGGCGGGCTTTTTGGAGGAAATTGCCCTCTACACGGATATCGAGCAGTATGACCCGGACGCGGACGCCGTCGTGATGATGACGATGCACGCGGCCAAGGGTCTGGAATTCCCAAATGTATTTCTCACGGGCTTTGAAGAGGGGCTGTTCCCGTCGAACCGCTGCCTGAACGAGCCGGAGGAGCTGGAAGAGGAGCGCCGCCTGTGCTACGTCGCCATCACCAGAGCCAAGCAGAACCTCGTTATTTCCTATGCCCGGCAGCGTATGCTCTATGGACGCACCACGACGAACCTGCCCTCCCGCTTTGTAGACGAGCTTCCAGCGGAATCCGTCAAGCGCGTCGGCGCGCCGAAGCCCAGCTATTCGCAGCAGCCCACCCGGCAGTACGGCTCGTTTGGCCGCGTCAGCATCTACGGCGACGAGTATAATGACTTTTCGCAGATCCCCACGCGCCCGAAGCCGCAGAAGGACTATTCCGTCCACACGCAGCCGAAGCCGGCCCCGAAGGTCAGCTTCGCGGCCGGGGAGATGGTGCAGCACAAGGCATTTGGCCGGGGCATGATCCTGACGGTCCTGCCCATGGGCGCCGACGCGCTGCTCGAGATCGCGTTCGACGGCGTCGGCACGAAGCGCCTTATGGCAAACACGGCGGCGCAGCACATGAAAAAGCTGTAATCTTCCCATATCCCCGGCATAGGCTATGCTGGGGGTGTATGGAGATGAGCCGGAAAAAACGAAGACGCAGAAGACTGCTTCTGATCGTCCCGCTGCTCGTGCTGACGGGGCTGGTTCTGCTCGTGGAGCTGCATTTGTCACCGTATATCCGCGAGCTTGCGCGCAATCAGGCGGTCAACGCCGCGTCGAACGCCATCATAGAGGCCGTCAGCGAAATGCTCCGCAGGGGCGACACAGATTTTTCCCGCGTGATCGTGCTGGAAAAGGACGTGGAGGGCCATATCACCGCGCTTCGCACCGACATGACGCAGGTCGAGCGCCTCAAGGTCGAGGTGCTGGAACTTCTGGATACCCTTGTCGCGCAGATCAACACGCAGCAGATGGGCATCCCGCTCGGGAACCTCCTGCTGCCGGATCTATTGGCCGGAACCGGCCCGGAGCTGCCGGTCAAGGCCGTCAGCCTCACCATGTCGAACGCTGACTTTTTTTCGGATTTTACCGCAGCCGGGATCAACCAGACGCTGCAGACGCTGAAGGTGAAATTCACCATCAGCCTGACCATCCTGACGACCGTCGGCTATGAGACGGTCGACGTGGACAGCGACGTCATGCTCGCGCAGACCGTGATCGTCGGCACAGTGCCTGAAACGTACGTAAACCTGGGACATCTGACTACAACGGAAGGCTGGGAACAATATGGAACCGAAACAGGAAATTGAACAGCTCACACGGGAGCTGGAACACGCCGGATATCTTTATTACGTGCTCGACAACCCCGAAATGAGCGATTATGACTATGACCACAAGCTGCGCAGATTGGAAGAACTGGAGGCGCAGTACCCGCAGTACGCCTCGCCCCTCAGTCCGACGCGCCGCGTCGGCGGGCAGGCGCTGAGCGAATTTGTCAAGGTGCGCCACGCCGTCCCGCTGGAAAGCCTGCAGGACGTGTTTTCCTATGACGAGCTGCGGGACTTTGACGCGCACGTGCGCGAGGAGGAGCCGGACGCGGAATACTCCGTCGAGCCGAAGGTCGACGGTCTCTCCGTCGCGCTGGAATATGTCGACGGACAGTTCGTCCGCGGCGCAACGCGCGGCGACGGCCTGATCGGCGAGGATGTAACGGAAAATCTCAAGACCATCCGCTCCATCCCCATGACGCTGGAGCACGCGCCCGCCCGTCTGATCGTGCGCGGCGAGGTCTTTATGCCCCGCGCCAGCTTCGAGGCGCTCAACGCCGAGCAGGAAAAGCTCGGAAAGCCGCTCTTTGCCAACCCGCGCAACGCGGCGGCGGGTTCTTTGCGCCAGCTCGACCCCGGTATCGCTGCAAAGCGCAGGCTGGACATTCTGGTTTTCAATCTGCAGCTGGCAGAGGGCGCGGAATTTCAGACCCACAGCGAGACGCTGGACTATCTGCGAAATTTGAAATTCAAGGTCATTCCCTATACGCTCTGCCGCGATATGGACAAAGCGGAGCAGTTGATCGCCGAGCTTGGTGAAACGCGCTATGACCTGCCGTATGATATCGACGGGGCCGTTATGAAGCTCAACAGCCTTGCGGGCCGCGCCCGTCTCGGCAGCACGGCCAAATTCCCGCGCTGGGCAGCAGCCTTCAAATACCCGCCCGAGGTCAAGGAGACAGTATTGGAGGATATCGTCGTGCAGGTGGGCCGCACGGGCGTTCTCACGCCCCGCGCCATCGTCGCTCCCGTGCATCTGGCCGGAACGACCGTCACCGCCGCGACGCTCCACAATCAGGATTTTATTACGGATAAGGACATCCGCATCGGCGATACCGTCAAGATCCGCAAGGCAGGCGAGATCATCCCGGAAATTCTCGAGGTCGTGCCCGCCAAGCGCCCGGAGGGCGCGAAGCCCTATCACCTGCCGGACAAATGCCCCGTCTGCGGCGCGCCCGTCGTGCGCGATGAGGACGGCGCGGCTCTGCGCTGCACCGGCGCGGAGTGCCCCGCGCAGCTGTCGCGCAATCTTGCGCATTTCGTTTCGCGCGAGGCCATGAACATCGACGGCCTCGGCAGCGCGATCCTCGATCAGCTGATCGAGCAGAAGATGGTATCCAATCCTGCCGACCTCTACCGGCTGGACTACGCCGCGTTTGCCGAGCTTCCCGGTCAGGGAAAAAAATCCGCCGCGAATCTGGAGGCGGCCATTGAAGCCAGCAAGCAGAACGATCTGTCCCGCCTTCTGTGCGCCCTCGGTATCCGGCAGGTCGGCAGCAAGGCGGCCAAGGTGCTGGCTGCTACATTCGGCAGCCTCGACGCGCTGCAGAACGCGGCGCTTGAAGACCTGACGGCCGTGCCTGATATCGGCGAGACGACGGCGCAGAACATTCTCGACTATTTTGCAAGCCCGCAGTCGCAGGACCTCATTGAGCGTCTGCGCGAGGCTGGCGTGAACTTCCTGTCGACCAACCGGATCACGGACACCCGCTTTGCGGGAAAGACCTTCGTGCTGACCGGCGCGCTGAGCCTCTTCACGCGCGAGGAGGCGACGGAGAAGATCGAAAGCCTCGGCGGCAAGGCCGCCTCGTCCGTCTCCAAAAAGACGACCTATGTGGTCGCGGGTGAAAACGCGGGCAGCAAGCTGAAAAAGGCCAACGAGCTGGGCATCCCGGTCCTGTCCGAACAGGAATTTCTGGAGCTGCTGCAATGAGGATCACACTCGTCAGCAGCTGCGGCCTTGTGCTGGAGCAGGATGGGAGCGCGCTCCTGATCGACGCGCTCAACAAGCAGTTCCGCTGCTATTACGGCCTGCCGCCTGAAGTCTTTGCGAAAATGCTGGCAGGCGAGCCGCCCTATGACGCCGTCTGCGGCGTCCTGTTTACCCACGCGCACCCCGACCATTACAGCGCCAGCCGCGCGGAGCAGATCCGCGCGGCCTGCGGCGCGCCGGTTTTCCTTCCGCAGCCGAACACGCCGGAGCGCCTGATGATGCAGCTTGGCCCGTTTACGGTCGAATGCAGCCGCTTTCCGCACATCCCCGTTCCGGGTATGGCCGAAGCCCCGCACGCTGTATACTGGATCTCCGCTGCCGGAAAAAGCATTTATGTGACTGCCGACGCGCAGATCGACACGGAACGCCACCGCGCCATTCTGCATGGCCGCCGGGCGGACGCGGCGTTCTGGAACGGGCAGTATCTGTCCCATCCCGAGACGCGGGAGCTGCTGCTGGAGGCGGCAGTGAAAAACTATATTTATCACATTCCGGCCGACGAAAAGGACGTCTGCGGCATCCGCCGCAAATGCGAACGCAGCATGGCCCGCTTCGGCGCAGAACTCCCGGACGTCTCTCTGCTGGAGCAGTATCCGTCGAGCCTTGAGGCGTAAAATATAAAAATCCTCCCCGGCAGGTAGCTGTCCATAAAACAGGTTTCACGAAACAAATAATATGGCAGTTGCCGGACAAGGGTTGCTGACAAAAGGGTATGTGCCGTTAAGACACATAATGGCATTCTGCGCAGCCGAGGCACAACCCGCCTTCACCCAGCGCGGCGATGTCGGCGCGCGTGACGGGTACATCCGCCGCGATTTTGGGCAGCATCAGATCGAAGACCGTCGCGCCCGCGTACATGACGCAGCCGGGCAGGCCCATGACGGGCGTGCCGTCCTCAAAATAGCCGAGCAGGAACATCGCGCCCGGCAGGCGACGATATCTGCACCAGCCGCCTTGATGCCGCCGGGAAAACCTTGCCGCCGTCATCGGTGCGCTGGAGTACGCCATGCACATGATCGCCGCCGAGGGCCATGACGAGACGCGAAAATAAAGCCGTGGATCGGCTGGAAAACAAATGCGCCGCATTCCGAGGAAAGCCGGAATGCGGCGTTTCGGTTTGGCGCGGATATACCAGTTCTGGAATTTCTCACCGAAAGGCGTGGACTTTTCCGGGACGGCGTGTTAAAGTTAATGATAAGTAGGATTCGCCTGAATTTCCCCTCATGAACCGGGCGGGGACGCCGCGGTTATAAGAGCCGGGACAGACAGAACGAATGGGAGGAAAAGAAATGGAACGATATTGCAAATACTGCGGGGCGCAGCTCCCGCCGTCGGGGAATTTCTGCGGCAAGTGCGGGATGCCTGTCGGCAGCGGTGAGGATATGTTCGGTTCCGCCGAGCCGACGGTTGACAGCTATCACTATGGGGATATGAACAGCGGCAGAGGCGCTGCCGGCGGCCCTGTCAGACCCGGACAGAAAAAGCCGGGCAATGGAAAGACCGTGCTGCTTGCTGTGGCTGCAAGCCTGGTCCTGCTGGTTGGCGTGGCGCTGGCGGTCAAGCTGATCCTGGAGCTGCGCGGGGAAAAGGACGCCGTGCAGGAACCGGCATATACGGAAACCATAGCGGAAGCCGCGCCGCAGGACACCCCTGAACAGCCTGCGCCGCAGGATACCGCGCCCGAAGCGCCCATACAGGAAGCACCCGCGCAGGAGGAGCCGGAGGAGGATGCCGGGGCGTACCAGCCGGATCGTATTCTGGAGCTTCAGCCCGGTCAGCTGAACTGGGTGGTCGTGACCGGCGATTATGATTTGTATTTTTCCGTGCCGGAGGGATTTGTGGAAACGCCAATCGGCTTCTCCGTGAACGGAAACATCTACTGCTATTATGCGCAGACGCTCGATATGCTCGTCCGCGTCTGGGAAGCGCCGGTCGACATGGCCGGCGATCCCGGCAGCAGCCGCCTGTGCACTGCCTATGGCTTTCGCGTGGACGAGGCTTCCATGCAGGAGACGGAAAACAGCCGCCGCTATACCTGCACCGGAAGCGGCAGGCGGATGTCCGTCTATGAGACGTGGGGTGATCTGTATGCGTATTACTTCATGTTCGAATATCCGGACAGCTCCATGCTGCATACGTCGGCCTATGAGGACCTCGCCTCGGCGTTCCTTTCGCGTGCGTCCTGCAACAATGTGCTGACACAGCCCGTCAGTGCGTATATTCTCCCGCAGAGCGCGGAGCGCCGGCTGACCGAGGCGGATCTGGAGGGCCTTTCCCATCAGCAGCTCTGCCTTGCGCGCAACGAGATCTACGCCCGCCACGGACGGCGCTTTAAAAATAAAGACATCGCCGCGTATTTTGCGGAAAAGGACTGGTACTACCCGTCCATCGATGCATCCGTATTTGACGCGAACCAGAACAGCTACTTATCCGAGGATGAGCTCTATAACGCGACCTTCATGCTCGAATACGAGAAGCGGAAATTCGGAAAATCATACTATTAAGGAATTTGGAAATGGAGTCTGAGATCAGGATATGAAAAAGAAGATCATCGCGGCGGCTCTGGCGGCAGCCGTGCTGCTTGCAGCGGGCGGTCTGCTTTTCGGACTGCACAGGATCGGGGAAACGACGATCTCCGCCGGGCCGGAGCCTGCCGCACCGGAGGAGGTTCAGCCCGCCGAGCCGGAGGAGCCTTCCGTTCCGGAGCAGCCGGAGAAGGAACCGGAGGAGGCGGAGCCCGTGCAGACACAGACCCCCGTGCCGGAGGCCGTGCAGACCGAAAAGCCGTGTATTGTCATTGATGCCGGACACCAGCTGAATGCCGATTACGGCAAGGAGCCGGTCGGCCCGGGAAGCACGGAGCTGAAAACGCGCGTTTCCGCCGGAACGACCGGCGTGTCGACCGGGATCCCGGAATACGAGCTGAATCTGGCCGTCTCGCTGCTTTTGCAGCAGGAGCTTACGGCGCGCGGCTATACGGTCGTCATGACGCGGACGGAGAACGACGTTTCCATATCCAATGCCGAGCGCGCGCAGATCGCGAACACGCAGCAGGCCGGCGCATTCATCCGCGTCCATGCCAACGCAAGCGAAAGCGCCGCCGCCAGCGGGATCATGGCCATCTGCATGACGCTGTCGAACCCGTATAACGGCGCGTTATATGAAAAAAGCCGCGCCCTGTCCGACTGCGTGCTCGAGCGGCTTGGCGCAGCGCTTGACAAGCCGCAGAACGAGCGGACGCTCTGGCAGACGGACACCATGACCGGCATCAATTACAGCGAGGTCCCGGTCACCATCGTGGAAATGGGCTTTATGACCAACCCGGCCGAGGACGAGGCAATGGCGACGGATGCGTACCGGGCAAAGATCGCAGCCGGGATCGCCGACGGCGTTGACGCTTACTTTAGAAGGCTGCAAAGGCAGTCCCTGACGGAGGACGCGGCGCTGGCCGAGGCGCTGCGGGAGCAGCTGCAGGGAAGCAGCGACAAATGGGATATCTGGGCAGAGCGGCTGCAGGAGGGCACGTATGCCCATGTGCAGGAAAATATCGACCCTGACGCGCCGCAGATGGTGTCGGCAAGCCTCATCAAGCTGTTTATCATGGGTGCGGTCTATGACGCGGAGCGCAGCGGGACCCTGACGCCCGGCGCGCAGGAGGACGCTATTTGCCAGATGATCAGCGTCAGCGACAATGCCGCCGCAAATGAGCTGACCTGCCTGCTCGGCGGAGGCAGCGAAGCGGACGGCCGCGCCGCCGTGGAGCGCTTCGCCGCTTCCATCGACTGCACCGCCGTGCGCTATAACCGCCTGATGCTCGTGGAAAACGGGACGCAGAACTACGTCAGCGCGGAGGACTGCGCGGCGTTTTTACGACTGGTCTACAACCGGCAGTGTGTTTCGCAGGAGGCCTCGGAGCAGATGCTTGCGCACCTGCTTGCCCAGCAGGTGAACGACCGCATTCCGCAGGGCCTGCCGGAAGGCACGCAGTGCGCCCATAAAACCGGCGATCTGCTCGGCCTGTGCTGCGCGGACGTGGGCATCGTCTTTACCCCGCAGACGGATTTCCTGCTCTGCATCATCTGCAACGATCCCGCAGATTACCAAACTGCGATCCGGACCTGCATCACCCTCGCCCGCACCGCCGCAGAGAAGCTTTGCAGCTGACCGGTATTTCACGCAAAAAGCAGCGGCTCCGGCTTGAAACTGCCGGAGCCGCGTGCTAAACTGAATCAGGAGGCACAGTTAGGTATACGCATGAGTTAGACACATCTAACCCGTTGCGCCTGACAGAAAAAACACAGGGCTGTTTCTGGAACGGCCCGGAACTGGGGGAGCGTATGTCAAGGAAAGCAACGGAATTTCAGAAGAAGGAAATGAGCAGGATGTACCGGGGCAAGGAGATCTTCAAGCCGCTGAATACCGGCTGGATCGACGAGCATGTCGCCTGCGTCCGGGAATGGGCGGCGAATATCTTCTTTTATCGGAAGGGCGATGCTACCATCATGATCGACGCCGGGTATCACTACGACCGGCTGGACGGACAATTTCGAATTCGCCTTCGCCCACAAGGACCAGCTCTGCTCCCCATTCAAAAAACGCGTCCACGACCCCGCCGCCCCCTACGACGCTTACGACGAGTCCGACGACACGCCGGAGCGGGCGAAAGCAGGCCTGCTGAAGGGCGCGGGCCGGTAAAGCACCGGGGGGCAGTTGGTAATTAACACGACTTCTGTAGGGGCCGACGACTCTGTCGGCCCAAAAATGTTGCAAATTTGACGTAAATTTCCCCAAAAAACACTGCCTCCAGCGGGCGGACAGAGTCGTCCGCCCCTACTAGGCTGTAACATTAAAAACTTTTCTTTTCGGTAATGCACTGGCGCGTAGCGCCTGAGGGGATTCGAACGTCACAAATTTCGAAACACTCTGAAATCTGCAACACATCCCCTCCGTCATTTGCTGACGCAAATGCTGCTCCCTGCGCCCGTTCATATTCTGTCAGAAAAAGTCTCGTTCCCATCTTGAAAGCGGCGGGCAGGTGTGGTACACTGTCCTTGGTTAGAAGCGCTTAACTGTGTGGGTTAGATTCATATAACCGCGCGGCCTTCCGAAGGAGGCATACAGAATGGAGCTTGATTTGCGGGCCTATCGCCGCGACTGCTGGCTGGGGGCGCTGGGAGCGCATTTCATGCTGGCGGGCGATCTGTGCCTGAGCGCGATCCCCGCGAGCGCGGGGGACAGCGGCCTGTTCCTGCGCGAGGCATATCTGAGCGGGGGATATGAGCCGTGGCGGCTGCTCGTGTTCCATATGCTCGTCTGGCAGATCATTTTTGTGCTGATCCCCGATCTCCGGCAGCTGCTCGGCGCGCAGATCAGCACGTGGGACTTTGTATGCAGCCAGGGCTCGGGCAATGCGTCGCTGTGTATCTGGATGGCCGCGAATGCGATCTGGACAGGCAGAGAAAGCAAACAGAGGAGGCAGATTCATGCCTGAAAAAATTACCCTTACCGGCGTGCCGGAAACCATGCTGCAGACCGTCTATGCCCGCGCGCGGGAAAGCGCGGGACGCGGCGCGATCCGCGATGAAACGGCGGAGCAGATCATTGGAAGTCTTGACTATGATTTTTCCCTCGCGGAGAAGGATACGGCCATGCGCAGCGGCGTGATCGCCCGCACCATTGTGCTCGACCGGCTTGTGGGCGCGTGGCTCGGGAGGCATCCCGGCACAGTCGTCGTCAATCTGGCCTGCGGCCTCGATACCCGCTGCTACCGGATGAAGGGGTATCAGCACTGGTACAACCTCGACCTGCCGGAGACGATCGCCGTGCGGCAGCGGCTTTTGCCGGAGAGCGGCGCGATCTCGCAGCTTGCTATGTCCGCAATGGACGACTGGGGCGCGGCGATCCGGGAGACGGACGCGCCCGCGCTCGTGATCATCGAGGGCCTGACGATGTACCTGTCCGAGGCGGACGTCCGGCGCATCTTTGACGTGATCGCCGCCCGCCTGCCCAAGGCGGAGGTTTTCGTGGAAACCATGAACCCCGCGGTCGCGAAGCGCTTCCAGGAGCGCTCCATCGAGGGCAGCCACGCGAAATTTACATGGGGCGTGAAGGACGGTCGGGCGCTTGACGCGCTGCTGCCGGGCTTCCGCTTTGTGGAGGAGCACAGTCTGACCGAGGGCATGGCGGTGTTCGCGCCGGTCTATAAGCTTCTGGACAAGCTGCCCGCCGTGCGGAATATTTCAAACAAGATCATCGTGCTGGAACACGTCTGAGGAGGCTTTGATATGTCCTTTTTTGAAAACACCCGCAAGCCGACCGGTTTTGGGGGGAAGCTGATGGTTTTGATGATGAACGTGGGACACCGCGCGCTGTCGGGCTGGGGTCTGCGCTTTTTGAAGCTTGCGCCGGACGCAAAGGTTCTCGACTGCGGCTGCGGCGGAGGCGCGAATATCCGGACGCTCCTGAAAAAATGCCCGAAGGGCATCGTCAAGGGCATCGATTATTCTGCCGTCAGCGCGGAGTAGGCGCGCAAACGCAACGCGGACGCGATTCAGGCGGGCCGCTGCGCCGTGTGGCAGGGGAGCGTAGAGCAGATCATTTTCGCAAGCGGCTGGTTCGACGCGGTCACGGCGTTTGAGACGGTCTATTTCTGGCCGGGGCTCGTCCCATGCTTCCGGGAGGTTTATCGCGTCTTAAAGCCGGACGGCACGTTTCTCATCTGCAACGAATGCGGCGGCGACATCCCCGGCGATGAAAAGTGGACGCAGCGCATCAGCGGTATGCGCATTTATAAGGATACGCAGCTGAAAGCCGCGCTGGAAGAGGCGGGCTTCCGCGACGTGCAGATCTACAAGCATAAAAGAGACTGGCTCTGTGTGCTGGCCCGGAAATGAGGCTGCGAAAGCATGAAGGTTTACGAATTCGGACAGGCGGATGCGCCTGCAATTATGCTCCTGCCCGGTACCGAAATTCATATTTTTTACGCACTTAAAATGGGAAAAAATACCGTGAGCGCTATCTGCGGCACTTCGCCCACCCGATCCTTCACGAGCAGGACATGCAGCACGAGGAGCTACCATGAAAGAAAGCTACATTACCAAAAACTTTAAAAAGACCGCCGCCGCGCGGTTCCCTGTACAGGCGAGCAGCTGAACGCCGCGTTCTATGCGCGCTTGCAGGCGCTGCGGCAGGATAACGCCGGGGCCACGAAAGAAAAGCAGCGCCATCTGGAAAACCAGATCCTGCCGGGGATCGCGGCGTATGAGACGCTGCAGACCGTCATGCCGAAGGACGATGCGCTGGAGACCATCCACAGCTATGTGGAGCAGAAGGCCCGGCGGCAGAAAAAGCTGTTTCTCCGCCTCATGCGCATTCCCGGCCTTTATAAAAAGGTGCCGGGGATCTTCTCAGCGCAGGCGCCGAAGCTGTTCGGCGTGACGGCGGGCTTTGCGTCGCGGGATATCCAGACCACCGGCGGCGTCTGGCGCATCGATATGACGAAATGCCCGTACCACGACGCCAGCGTGCACTACGGCTGTCCGGAGCTGTGCCACTGCTTCTGCGACAGCGACGATATCACCTACGACGGCCTGCACCCCAAGCTCTACTGGCACCGCACCAAGACGCTTGGACGCGGGGGCGACTGCTGCGATTTCTGCCTGAAGCTCAGAGACAAATAAGACGGACGGAGGAAGCCTTCATGTTCTGGGACAACGTTGCGTGGCTCTACGACATTTTTGCCGACGGCATCAACCGAAAAGCGAACCGGGCGCTGTGCGCCGCGGTCGGGGAGCTGATCTCTCCGGCTGACGACGTGCTGGAATGCGCCTGCGGCACGGGGCTGCTCACCACCGTCATCGCACCCCGCTGCAAGCGCCTGACCGCCACGGATTTTTCTGCAGCGATGCTGCGCCGGGCAAAGAAAAAGTGCGCCAAATTCGGCAATGTGCAGCTTGCGCAGGCCGATATTCTTCATCTGGACTATCCGGATGAGAGCTTTGACGCGGTCGTGGCCGCGAACGTCATCCATCTGCTGGACGAGCCGTACCGGGCGCTGCAGGAACTGGAGCGGGTCTGCCGCCCCGGCGGCAGGCTCATCATCCCCACCTACATGAACCGGACGGACAAGGGCACGACGAACCGCGTCTCCGGCGCGATCGGGAAGGCGGGCGCGGACTTCAAGCGCGAGTTCACGCCGGACACCTACCGGCAGTTCTTCGCGGAAGCCGGATATCCGGACGCGGAATATACGCTCTGCGAGGGGCGGATCCCGTGCGCGGTGGCCGTGCTTCAGAAACGGGAGGAATCGGTATGAAGGTCACAGAGCTGGACGAGCGCGTCATTTGCGGCTACGTGTGCATGGCACTGCGGGGCGGGATCCTCTACGCAACAAGCGAACGGGGCGAGGGCTATCTTGCCTAGGGTGTATCTGAAAACTCATGATGTGACCGGCAGCGAGGGATTTTTGCGTTGCGCAAGACATTTTTTCGCAGGAATACTGACGTATTTCAAGGAAAAATGACGCGGCGCACCGCAAAAAGGCCCGCTGTCCGGGTGCGTTGGGAGTTTTCAGATACACCCTATAAGCGGCCCGGCGAAAGGCTCAGCCTGCGCGCCATGCTGCCGCTTGCGAAGGGGCTGCTCGGCTCCATGACCCCGAAAGCGCTTTTTCGCTTCGCCAAAATCATGGCAAAGGGCGAACCGGGGCTTGACAAGCGGTTCGACCGGGAGAAGAGGCCCTGTCTCTTCGTCGGCCAGCAGGGGCGGACGACTCTGTCCGCCCGCAGCAAATCAGCCCGGCATCCGCAACGCGGACGCCGGGCTGGCGCTTATTTTTCCTTATAGTAGAGCATACAATGGCAGTAGCCCTCGAAGGCGGGATCCTTGATCTGATTGCGGAACTCCTCGCACATACACTTGTTTTCCTCCGTGCGGGCAAGCCTGCACGGGCAGTAGCCGCCGGTGCGCTTGAGGCCCTCCTTGATGCGGGCGACGACCTCCTTGTCCTCGTTCAGCCGTACCTTCACAGCGCCTCCAACTCCTTCTTGAGCGCGTCCTTCTCGCGGAAGCCGACCAGACGCTTCACGGCCTTGCCGCCCTTGACGCACAGCAGCGTCGGGATGGACTCGATCTGGAACTCCATGGCCAGATCGCGCTCGTCATCGACGTTGACCTTGCAGAATTTCACGCCGGGAACCTCCGGCTCCAGCGCTTCCATCACGGGCGCAAGCATCATGCACGGGCCGCACCAGCTTGCCCAGAAATCCACCACAACGGGCGTTTCGGCCTGCATGACCTCTTTTTCAAAGTTGTCCAATGTTACGATCGTCATATTCGCGTGACCTCCCTGTTTTTTTCATTAGAATCCCACGCTGCTGTCCGGTTTATGCCCCAGGTACCCAGACAGTCGCAGATGGCCTGCGCAGCGGGGGTTTTGTGCATGGCGAGCAATGACTGGCGCATGATCAGGCGCTCCTCGTCGTGCTCCAGCAGCCGTTTGCAGAGCGCGGCGATGGCCTCCGGCGTGTCGGCCGTGGCTGCGCCGCCGTGCGAGACGAAGAATTCCAGATTCGGCGTCTCGCAGCCGCCGACCACATTGACCAGCACCATCGGCAGCCCCTTGACCATGGCCTCGGTCGTGCTGATGCCGCCGGGCTTCGTCAGGAACAGATCGGCGCTGTCCATCATGGCGGATACGTTTCCGATGTAGCCGCGGATGTGGATATTGGGCCTGTCCTCAAATTTCCGCTCCATGCGCCGCAGGAGCTGACGGTTGCTGCTGCACGCCACAGTTACATCATACTCCGTCGGAAGCGAATTTGCAAGCAGCTGTGTAAGTTTCTCCATCGGCCCGCAGCCCATGCTGCCGGTCATCATCAATAGATGCCGGTGCGACGGGTCAAGCCCGGCGGCCTTTTTCGCCTCCTGCACCGGCAGGCAGGAATAAAGCTCCGCACGCACCGGAATGCCGAGCGGCGCGATCGTGTCCGGGCTGACGCCGTTTTTCACGAACAGCTCCGTCAGCGCCGCGTCCGGGATCACGCAGGTATCCAGCTGCATCCGGTCGCACGACGGGCTTGCGGTGTAGTCCGTGGCGATGAACATGGTTTTAATGGGCAGGGGAGCCTCCCGCTGGATAAACGTCAGCATCAGCGCCGGGAACAGGTGTACGCATACGACCGCGTCATAGCCGCCCGCGAGGATCGCTGCGCGCAGCCGCTTGCACCCGCGCCGCAGAATGCGGCAGGCAGCGGAGGATTCGTCAAACGACGCGGGGTGCTCCTCGGCGTACTGATAGCCTTTATTGTAGAGCTTGGGAAAGTAGCGGTAGAACCGCACGTGCCAATTGCTCACAAAGCGGCTCGTGCCCTTGGAGACGTATAAAAGCGCGTCGTCCGTCTCATACGTGTGCCCGCGATTTAAAAGCTCCGCGCCGATGGCTTTGGCGCAGGAATTGTGCCCGCCGCCGGTGTTGCAGCTGAGGATCAGTACCTTCATGCCTCTTTGCTCCTTTTTGCGCGTTTCCGCTCGTAAAGCCGGACAAGGCGCGGGCGGTTGTAGCGCTGAATGATGATGAAAATCAGATTTCCCAAAATCGCGTAGACCAGATACAGCATCACGCCCCATACGCACGGCCAGATGACGATCACGCCAAGTCCGGCCAGCATCAGAAGCGTGTGCGTGGCCTCTGCCGCGCACGTCTCGCGGATCATGACGAGCAGCGTCTGCTCGTCCGGACGGGCGGGCATTTTCTTGGGCGGCATGAGCTTTGAAAACAGCCTGCTCATATCCGGCACCCGGCTCTGCCAGCGCGAAACGCGCAGCGCCTCATAGAGCTTCCCGTTCCGCTCAAACGCAAACGTGCGATAGGGAAAGCGCGTATAGTCGAACCACGTCTTCGGAACGAGCCGCCCAAGCACAAAGCTCAGGATACCCAGCCCTGCAAGATAACAGGCACACTTCAAAAACTGCATGGTTCGGCTCACGTCCTTTCTGCAAATTTACGCCGCACTCTGTAGGGGCCGATGCCGGTCACAGCCGTTCGCGACGAAGGAGCGTTACGGATGTGGGTCTGCCGCTTGCCGGTACACATCGGCCCGCTGGGAAGTTACGAATTCGCCGCAGATTTCCGAAAAAAGTGATACATCCTGCGGGCGGACAGAGTCGTACGCCCCTACGGGGTACGGATGCATCGAAAGCTCACCGTAGGGGCCGACGACTCTGTCGGCCCGTTTGGGAAGTTACGAATTCGCCGGAGACTTCCGTAAAAATGGCGCATTCTGCCGGGCCGATGTGGGCATCGGCCCCTACGATCATGTGCGCGGGTGCGTACAAATTCGCCAAACGCTCTTATTCGATATAATTGTATCAAATTCAAGGAAATCTGCCTATGGTCACATTTTCATTTCTGCCCATGCGCGGTTTCCTGCGAAAATTTGTGATTATTCATGAAATTGGAACAAACCGATTGCCGAACGCGTCAAACTATGGTATCCTGAATACAATGGCAGATTTCCACATAGCAACTTCATTCAAGACAAGAAAAGGAGCGTAATCAAATGGGACTTATCAAAGCGGCACTCGGCGCTGCCGGCGGCGTGATGGCCGATCAGTGGCTTGAGTATTTCTATTGCGATTCTCTTCCAGAAAACGTCATGGCCGTCAAGGGCCAGAAACGCACCTCCGGCCGCAGCAGCAACACCAGAGGCTCAGACAACATCATTTCCAACGGCTCTGTGATCGCCGTCGCCGACGGCCAGTGCATGATCATCGTCGATCAGGGCAAGGTCACGGAGTTCTGCGCGGAGCCGGGCGAATTCAAATATGATTCCTCGACCGAGCCGTCTTTGTTCTACGGCAAGCTGGGCAAGAATATTCTCGACACCTTCAAGAATATCGGCAAGCGCTTCACCTTCGGCGGCGAGCCGCCCAAGGATCAGCGCGTGTACTACTTCAACACCAAGGAGCTCATCGGCAACAAATACGGCACGCCCTCTCCCGTTCCGTTCCGCGTGGTCGACCAGCGCGCCGGGATCGATATTGATATCGCCATCCGCTGCTTCGGCGAGTACAGCTACCGCATCTGCGACCCGATCCTGTTCTATACGAACGTCTGCGGCAACGTCGGCGGGGACTATACCCGCGACCGTCTCGACAGCCAGCTCAAGACCGAGCTGCTGACCGCGCTGCAGCCCGCCTTTGCCAAGATCTCCGAGCAGGGCATCCGCTATTCCGCGCTCCCCGGCCACACGATGGAGATGGCCGACGCGCTCAACGAGGTCCTGTCCGGTAAGTGGCGCAATCTGCGCGGTCTTGAGATCGTCTCCTTCGGCGTTTCGTCCGTCAAGGCGAGCGAGGAAGACGAGGCCATGCTCAAGGAGCTGCAGCGCAACGCGGCCTTTATGGACCCGACGAGAGCGGCGGCACATCTGGTCGGCGCGCAGGCCAGCGCCATGCAGGCAGCTGCCAACAACCCGAACGCCGGCCCGGCGATGGCCTTTATGGGCATGAATATGGCCGGACAGATGGGCGGCATGAATGCGCAGAATCTCTATCAGATGGGCGTACAGCAGCAGGCCGCGCAGAGCGCTCCCGCACCGGCAGCGCCCGCTGCCGCAGGCTGGACGTGCGCCTGCGGCCAGCGCGGCATCACCGGCAAATTCTGCCCCGAATGCGGCAAGCCCAGACCCGCTGCCGCGGCAGGCTGGACCTGCTCCTGCGGCGCGGTGAACAAGGGCAAATTCTGCTCCGAGTGCGGCAAGCCCAAGCCCGCCGGAACACCCAAGTACAAGTGCGACAAGTGCGGTTGGGAGCCGGAGGATCCGACCCACCCGCCCAAGTTCTGCCCCGAATGCGGCGACCCGTTTGACGAGGGCGATATCGTTCTTTAATTGAGTTTTCTGCCCGCGCCTTTGGCGCGGGCAGAGCCATCAAAGGAGGCGAAGTATCTGCATGGCAGACCAGATCACGAATTACAAATGTCCCGCGTGTACCGGCCCGCTGCACTTTGTCGGCGCGTCCGGGAAGCTCGAATGCGACTATTGCGGCTCGTCCTATTCGGTCGAGGAGATCGAGGCGATCGTGCGCGGCGAAACAGAGCTGGATGCGGCGCTTTCCGCGCGTATTGCGGCCATACAGAAGGAAAAGGCAGCGCTTGACCGGGCGGGGGAGATCGCCGGACGGCTCCGGCAGGCGCATGCGCAGTTCCGGACGCTCGACGCAAGGCCGTATCTCGATGAAATGCAGACCGAGCGCGTGCTCGAACGTGATACGCTTCCGAAGGAGCATTTTCCGTGGCAGCGCTTCTTCGCGCGCCTGCTCGACGGCCAGATCTACCGGACGCTGTGGATGCTGCTCCTGCCGGCTCTTGGCTTCAACATGTTGAAAAACAGCCGGGGCGGCATGCTGTTTCTGGAGCTTCTGACGCTCGGCACGATGTTCCTGCTGGAGCCGCTGCTGCTGTCCCGGTTTGGCACGACGCCCGGCAAATGGCTCTTCGGCCTGCGCGTGACAAGCCCGGACGGCAGAAAGCTGACCTATGCGGAGGGCCGGGAGCGCACGGCGTACCTGTTCTGGTACGGGATCCGGCTGAATCTGCCGGTTTTCCGCCTGTACCGCCTGTATGTCAGCTATACCGACGAGCAGCAGGGGAAGGCGCTTCCGTGGGAGGACGGCTCCGAGCAGACCATCCGCGATCACGCCGGATGGCGCTTTGCGGCGGCAGCTGTGCTTGCTGCGCTGCTGATCGCGGGCGGCGTGCTGCGCGTACTGCTGCCGGTCGGCCCGGTTTACCGCGGGGAGCTGACTGTTGCGCAGTTTGCGGAGAATTACAACAGGATCCAGCGCCAGCTCGGAGATGCGGGCATCGAACTGGACGAAAACGGCCGTTGGAAGGAAGAATCGAGCTTTCAATCGAACGGTGGGACAACAACCGTCATGTTCAACGACCGCCTGCCGCAGCTGGAATACCAGACAGAAAACGGCGTCCTGACGGGCATTGTCTACCACGCTGCGGGCGGCGAGGAGGACGGCTGGATCAGCGTCCCGTCCGGTGATGTGATGCAGTACGCCCTGTTTGCATTTGCCGGAGCAGAAAAGGGGCACATCCTGCTCGATAAGCCCCTGCAGACGGCTGCGTCCGAGCTGTGCGACAGCGTATTTTCCGAATATCATACCGTCGTGGACGGCGTCGCGGTCGATTACGTCTATACCGACACCATAATCGATTCCACACGGACGCAGTACAGCTATACCCTCACGCTGCGCAGGGTGCAGGGGTAACAATATCAGCACTGGCGCGCCAGCACCCCGGCTCCCCTTTCAGGGGAGCCATTTTCTGCCCGCCGTGTCCGGCAGGGGAGGGGGATGCAAAGCGCTCCCACAAAAAACAACGCAATCCCGCACCGGAATGCGGGATTTGTCGTTGACACTTTGGGATTCTTGCGCTACAATAAGGTGAAATCAATACAAACCAACACAATCCCATTTTTGGTTGGATGATTTATGCAAGGTAAATGCAAGAAAGGAATGGAACGTATGAAAACGAAAGCTGTCCGTATCCATGGTAAAATGGACCTCCGCCTGGAGGAGATCGAGCTGCCGCAGGTCGGCCCGGATGACGTTCAGGTCAAGGTCATTTCCGACTCGATCTGTATGTCGACCTACAAGGCCGCAGTCGAGGGTGAGGATCACAAGCGCGTCCCGAACGACGTTGCGGAGCATCCCACAATCGTCGGCCATGAATTCTGCGGCGTGATCACCGAGGTCGGTGAAAACTGGAAGAACAAGTATAAGCCCGGCCAGGGCTTCGCCATCCAGCCCGCGCATTTCTACAAGGGCTCCCAGCTGGCTCCCGGCTACTCCTACCAGTACTGCGGCGGCGACAGCCAGTATTCCAACATCCCCATCGAGACGCTGCTGACCGACAACCTGCTGCCGTACAACTCCGACACGTATTTCTACGGCTCTCTGGCAGAACCCATGAGCTGCATCATCGGCACGTTCCATGCCATGTACCATACCAAGCCCGGCTCCTATGAGCATCAGATGGGCATCGTCGAGGGCGGCAAGATGGCCATGCTCGCCTCCGTCGGCCCCATGGGCCTCGGCGCGATCGACTACGCGCTGCACTGCGACCGCCGCCCGAGCCTGCTCGTCATCACCGACATTGACGACGCCAGACTTGAACGCGCCCAGAGCATCTATACTGTTGAGCACGCAAAGGAAATGGGCGTTGAGCTGCACTATGTCAACACCGCCAAGCCCGGCTGCGACACCAACTACCTGCGTGAGCTGTCTGGCGGCACCGGCTATGACGATGTCATCTGCTTCGCACCGGTTCGTCCCGTTGTCGAGCAGGCCGGCGATATCCTCGGCTTCGACGGCTGCCTCAACTTCTTCGCAGGCCCGACCAACAGCCAGTTCAAGGCAGAATTCAACTGGTACAACGTTCATTATCTCTACACCCATGTGGTCGGCACCTCCGGCGGCAACACCAGCGACATGAAGGAAGCCATCGAGATGATGACCTCCGGCAAGATCAACCCCGCTGCCATGATCACCCACATCGGCGGCCTGAACGCCGTCGTCGACACCGTTCTGAACCTGCCGAAGATCCCCGGCGGCAAGAAGCTGATCTACACGCAGATCGAGCTGCCCCTGACGGCCATCGCCGACTTCGGTAAGCTGGGCGAGACAGATCCGCTGTTTGCAAAGCTTGACGAGATCACCAGGCGCCACAACGGCCTGTGGAGCGCGGAAGCGGAAAAGTATCTGCTGGCCAACAAATAATTTATTGAGATTAAAATAGGAGTGAAACACTTATGGCAGAAGGCGTATTGATGCCCAAGGAAGGCATTACAGTCGAATCTTGCATCATTGGCGAGTGGAAGAAGAATGTCGGCGACCATGTAAACGTCGGCGATATCCTCTTCACCTATGAGACGGACAAGGCGGAGTTCGAATGCGAATCCACCGCCTCCGGCACCCTGCTTGAGAAATTCTATGAAGACGGCGACGAGGTTCCGTGCCTGGTCAATGTCTGCGCCATCGGCAACCCCGGCGAGGATACCTCCGCGCTGAAAAGCGCACCGGCAGCCTCCGCTGCACCCGCAGCTCCCGCAGCAGAAGCCCCCAAGGCTGCCGCTCCCGCTGCCGCAGCAGCGCCCGCAGGCCCCTGCGCACAGGCTGTGATCATGCCGAAGGAGGGCATCACGGTCGAGTCCTGCATCATCGGCGAGTGGAAGAAGAATGTCGGTGATCCCGTCAGCGCCGGCGACGTTCTGTTCACCTACGAAACCGACAAGGCGGAGTTCGAATGCGAATCCACTGCTTCCGGCACGCTGCTTGCAAAGTTCTTTGAGGACGGCGACGAGGTTCCGTGCCTTGCCAACGTCTGCGCAGTCGGCAACCCCGGCGACGCGTATGAGTTCCTGAAGCCCGGCGCAGAGGCTCCGGCTCCCGCAGCCGCTCCCGCCGCAGAAGAAGCCGCGCCCGCAGCTGCCGCAGCGCCTGCCGCCGCAGCCGAGCTGAAGGCCATTTCTCCGCGCGCTATGGCCAAGGCCGTCGCGAACAATGTCAACCCGGCCCTTGCCACCGGCACCGGCCCCAACGGCCGCATCATCGAGCGCGATATCGACAAGCTGATCGCCTTCGGCGCAGCCGCCGCGTATGCAGCACCTGCCGCAGCAGCGCCCGCTGCCGCCGACTTTGAGGATGTCAAGTGGAGCCCCGTGCGCAAGGCCACGGCCAAGTCCATGACGAAGAGCCTGTCCACCATGGCGCAGCTCACCCAGCAGTATTCCTTCGACGCGACCCAGATCCAGGCCTACCGCGCCATGCTCAAGCCGCTTGACGCGCCCATGGGCAAGGTCAGCCTCAACGACATGGTCATGTTCGCCGTTGCGAAGACCATCAAGTCCTGCCCGGATCTGAATGCAAACGTCCTCGAAGAGAACGTCGTCCGTCACTTCAATACCGTCAACCTCGGCTTCGCCTGCGACACCCCGCGCGGTCTGATCGTCCCCACGATCTTTAACGCCGACCAGATGACGCTGCTCGAGCTGTCCATGGAAGCCAAGCGGCTTGCCGCCGAGGCCCGCGAAGGCAAGCTCAGCCCCGATTATATGTCCGGCGCGACCTTCACCATCTCCAACATCGGCTCGTTCGGCTGCGAGGCGTTCACGCCCGTGATCAATCCGCCTCAGACCGGCATTCTCGGCGTCTGCAATATCCAGACGAAGATCAAGTCCGCGAAGGACGGCGTCATTGAGACGTACCCGGCCATGGGCCTGTCTTTGACCTTCGATCACAGAGTCATCGACGGCGCACCTGCCGCGCGCTACATGAGCGAGCTGTGCAAGAGCATTGAGAACTTCATGACGCTGCTTGCCAAGTAAGAGAAAGGAAGGACGAAATTATGCCGAAATCTTTGTATATCGATCCCGTAAAAGTCCGCGAACCCGGCTATATCCACTTTGAAGATATTCCCGTCTGCCAGTATAACAAGACCATCAAGCAGGAACTGGACGAGGGCAATTACACCAAGGAAGATCTCATCCGCATCTACCGCGACATGGCCATCTGCCGTGAGTTCGAGCATATGCTCACGCTCATCAAGACACAGGCCAACTATAACGGCGTCGAGACGACCTACCCCGGCCCCGCGCACCTGAGCTACGGCCAGGAGGCCTCCTGCGTCGGCGAAGCATATCTGCTGAACAAGGACGACATCACCTTCGGTTCTCACAGAAGCCACTCCGAGATCCTGTCCAAGGGCCTCAGCTGCATCAACAAGCTCTCCGACGAAGAGCTGATGCAGACCATGGAAAGCTTCCTCGGCGGCAAGACCCTCGCAGCCGTCAAGAAGTTTGCCGACACCAGCGACGTCAAGGAGCTGGCCATCCGCTTCCTGCTCTATGGCACCGTCGCCGAGATCTTTGCCCGTGAAAACGGCTTCCATCACGGCATGGGCGGCTCCATGCACGCGTTCTTCCTGCCGTTCGGCATCTACCCGAACAACGCCATCGTCGGCGGCTCCGCTCCGATCGCAACGGGCGCTGCGCTGTACCAGAAGAACAACGACAAGAAGGGCGTCGTCGTCTGCAACATCGGCGATGCGTCCCTCGGCTGCGGCCCGGTTTACGAGGCCATGAACTTCTCCGCCATGGACCAGTTCAAGACCCTCTGGGAGGAAGGCCGCAAGGGCGGTCTGCCCATCATCTTCAACGTCTTTGATAACTTCTACGGCATGGGCGGCCAGACCATGGGCGAAACCATGGCCTACAATATGCCCGCCCGTCTCGGCGCAGGCATCACCCCGAGCCAGATGCACGCCGAGCGTGTCGACGGCTGGAACCCGCTGGCTGTCATCGACGCGTACAAGCGCAAGATGGAGCTGATCAAGAATAACGAAGGCCCCGTCCTGCTCGACGTCGTGACCTATCGTCTCGTCGGCCACTCCACCTCCGACCAGAACGCGTACCGCACCAAGGAGGAGATCGAGGACTGGCGCAGCCATGACCCGATCGTCAAGTTCCGCGAGGCCCTCGTGGAAGCAGGCGTCGAGTCCGACGAGTTCTTCGCCAAGCTCCTGCAGGACACCGCCGACCGCATGACCATGATCTGCCGCGCAGCCGACGACAAGGAGATCTCTCCGTATGTCGACTTCGACAAGAATCCGGACTATTTGGCAAATCTGATGTTCTCCAACGAGCATGTCCGCTCCATGGGCGCGCCCGATCAGAAACTGAACGTCACCGGCCCGAAGGAGAGCTGCAAGCGCTATGCAGACCTCGCCAAGAAGGAGCACTATGCGTTCGATAAGGACGGCAATAAGTTCTCCGACATGAAGGTCTACAACATCCGCGACGCTATCTTTGAGCCGCTGATCAACAAGTATTACGAGGATCCCACGCTCGTCGCCTATGGCGAAGACGTGCGCGACTGGGGCGGCGCATACGCCGTCTACCGCGGCCTGATGGACGTGATCCCGCACTCCCGCCTGTTCAACTCCCCAATCTCCGAGGCTGCTATCGTCGGCACCGCCGTCGGCTATTGTATGTGCGGCGGCCGCGCGGTCGTCGAGCTGATGTACTGCGACTTCCTGGGCCGCGCAGGCGACGAGGTCTTCAACCAGATGTCCAAGTGGCAGGCCATGTCCGCCGGTATTCTCAAGATGCCGATGATCCTGCGTATGTCCGTCGGCGCAAAGTACGGCGCGCAGCATTCTCAGGACTGGGTTGCCATCGTCTCCCACATCCCCGGTCTGAAGGTCTTCTTCCCGGCTACCCCGTATGAGGCCAAGGGCATCATGCAGGCAGCTCTGAACGGCACCGATCCCTGCGTCATCTTCGAGTCCCAGCGTATCTACGGCAAGGGCGAAGAGTTCCACGAGGGCGGCGTTCCCGCCGAAGAGTACGAGTGGGCCCCCGGCGCGGTCAATAAGGTCCGCGATGGCAAGGATCTCACCATTCTCACCATCGGCGCAACGCTCTACCGCGCGGTCGACGCAGCCAAGACGCTCTCCGAGAAATACGGCATCGAGGCCGACGTCATCAATATGCCGTCGCTTGTCCCGCTGGATTATACCGACCTCATCGCGTCCGTCAAGAAGACCGGCCGTGTCGTCCTGGCCTCCGACGCCTGTGCAAGAGGCACGTTCCTCAACGAGATCGCGGAGAATCTGACGAATATGTGCTTCGATTATCTGGATGCGCCTCCCGTCGTCATCGGCGCGCGCAACTGGATCACCCCGCCGCACGAGTTCGACAAGTATTTCTTCCCGTATGCCGAGTGGATCATCGACGCGGTCAACGCCCGCCTGATCCCGCTGGAGGGCTACACCTCCACCACCACTCCCGACGAGGCTGAGATCATCCGCCGCAACAAGCTGGGCGTGTAAAACCAGAGATCCCCGCGCAGATCCAATCTGCGCGGGGATTTGAAAGAAAGCCTTGACAAACGTACCAAACGCCGCTATAATATTTATGTTTTCCGGGTCATAGCACCGCGCGGGAAACAGCACAGCTTCATAAATGGGCCTGTAGCTCAGCTGGGAGAGCGAACGGTTCAAATCTATGCCCCCAAATTTTTGGGGATGTAGCGCAAACGTCCGGCGGATGGTTCGCATCTATGCCGACAAAAAAGTGAATAAGGGCCTGTAGCTCAGCTGGGAGAGCGTTCGGTTCGCATCCGAGAGGTCGAGAGTTCGAGTCTCTTCAGGTCCACCAAAATGTTCGGAATTTTCTGGCTTTTGCAGAAGATTCCGAACTTTTTTGTATCTTTCAAAATCAGACGCTCTCAACAGTCGCAATTCTGCCACCATTCGGTTCGCATCCCACACAAAGCCGTCTGAAATCATCAAAGGAAACACGAAATTCAACCTCCAAACGGTAATCCCGGTACACATAGATGGCCTTGATAAGCTGCGACACAATCATCTTCTTTGCTTCAAAGGTGCAGTTGTCGTAAAGGTCAGCCCAGCTTTCCAGCTTTTCAAATTCGGCCTGTTCCTGCGCGGCACTTTCCAGTTGACGTTCCATGTCGGCTTTTTGTGCGTCTACCTCCTGCGAAAGTTCTGCGATTTCTTCTTTGCATTTTGCAACAAGGCTGTTCAGAAGGTCAACATTCAAGCGGCTTTTGCCACGAATGACATTGATCGTTTCGGCTTCATAGTCGGAAAGTTCCTTTTGCGTTTCCTCCAGCCGCATAGCAGACATTTTGTAGCGGCTTCTGGCAAACGCTGTGGCCTTTTCGTGCTGATCGGCTATCAGACTATCCTTGGCGGAAACGCGGATTCTGGAGAGCTGGTAGCGCACCAGAGCGTCCACAATTTCATCCAGCTTGATAACGCCGTAGCCGGATTGACCGTCGCAGAGGTCTGGGTGCCGGGCCTTAAAATGGCATTGATAACGGCTTTTGACCTGATTGCGCACCGTTCCATCTTTGCGGATATACTTCTTGCCGGAGGTCGTCAGCGTCAGCCGGTTTTTGCAATGTCCGCAGAAGATGTTCCCTACCAACAGAGAACTGCCGCGCAGATTCAGCGGCGTATCCGCATGGTGCGTTGTGCGTTTTTCCATTAACTCCTGCGCTCGTTGAAAGGTCGCTTCGTCCACGATCTGAAGCTCGGGAATGATTTCCGATTCCGCGTTTCCATTTGAAATCACACCCGTGTATAGCTTGTTCTTTATCATGCGGACGATCGTTGTATTCGGAATCATGGAACCGTCTGCGCGGCGAATCCCATTTTCCAAAAGGTAGTGGGAAATCCGTTGAGCGCCGCAGCCTTCGTTGACGTATTTGTAAAAGATGAAACGCACGATTTCTGCGGCGTCCTCGTCGATTACAAAATCGTTGACCTCTTGATTCTTCTTGTTGATCCGTCCCTGCTTCTGGAGCTTGTAGCCAAATGGTACAATGCCGCCGGTGAAGCAGCCGTCCTTTGTAAGCTGCTCCATGCGGGTTTTCACGCGCACGGAGGTCTTGATGCTCTCGCCGGATGCCTGCCAGTAGCGGATATAGTTAAGCAGCTTGTCAACATGATTGTCGAACCGCTGCTGCCCCTCTACGGCGCTCCAAACTTCAACACCATTACGGACAAACCACTCTACGACAAAGGGCGTTTCGTCATCTCTGCGGCCGAGACGGTCAAACATATAGACAAGCAAAATATCGAAACTCCCGGCAACGGCCTCCTGCTGCAATTCCTGCATGGCGTCGCGCTCTTTTGCAGATTTCTTGAAACCGGATACGCCTTTTTCGTAAAACTCATTTTGTAAAACCCAGTCAGGGTGTGACGCGATGAACTCCCGGCAGAATTGCCGCTGCATGGGAATATCATCTTTTTCAACCTGACCGATTGTTGATACGCGATATAAGCAATTTACTCGTTTCTTTTGTTCCATAACATACACTCCATTCTGAGAAAACGTGTGTATGTCCTTGTTCGCTATTTGATTTTCAAGGTACATCTTATAATATAATTATAGCATATTTTGGATATTTTATCAAGTTTTGTAGCTGTTATTATAAAATCCATAGGAGAAAACCGAACGTTTCAGCGCTTCTGTAATATGCGGATCATCTTGCTCTGCATACTTTACAGAGATTGCGGCACCGCAAAGAGATAAGATTTCTTCCTGCTTTTTGGGCTTGGATTCTTCGAGCTGTTTGTCCATAGAAGAACCTCCAGAATAAATGTTGTTTTTCTCATAGGTCAGGCAGACGGCAGCGGGCAAGGCTGCTCCATAGGCTGTTACCTCCCTCCATGCTGATGGCGGGGCGTTCCATTCTGTGACGTATGGCTAACGCAAGTATCATTGTTCTTTGTATGCGGTCGTCGCACGATCCAGCCATGAATCGCTCTCCATGCAGGTGTTTCTCGCTCCGCGCCAGAATCGGCATCACCTCCCATTCCGCGCATCCCCGCGCACCCATAGGCTCGCACATACAAAACGTATCTGTTGACCCTATTCAGTTGTCAAGCGGGATTGTCAGCCCGCAAAAGCGTATTCAAAATAATGCGCTTTTCCAGAATGGCAATCGGGTACATTGCTGCGGACGGCTGTCCCGCAGACTGGACAGACCTGCCCGTCTTACGCAAACGCCATGCCGCATAACCACATAGGTTTCAGATTGCGAACGAATTACGTCTCACCGTGGGACGTAATTCGACAGATTAGGACTCAAATAATGTTCAACACGGTTACCCCTGCCGGTCTGCCCATAGCTTTGCTGAGATCAATGAAATCAGCTCCTTTGCAGTGGGTGGTTCCTCAATCCAGTATGCACGCAGCTCTCGCCTGCGACCGTTTTGCCAAATGTCTTTGGCTGCGCGGTTCAGCGCCCGCGAGACAGCTTCGTTAGTGCGCTTTCCTGTCCGCTTGCGGACTTCATTGCAGATGAAGTGCATCTTCGGCATATTTGGTTGATGATCGATCGCAACGTCAATCGCATGACATAAAATGCAGTAACATTCTTTTCCACGTGCCTCGACGATGGAGTATATAGCGTTCTGAATATCTTTCATGTTATACATTCCTTTCCCGTTCGAGCTGATATAAGCATAATACATTTTTACATACTTTTCAGGATTTTTGACAAACTTTGACCTACTTAGACAAACTTTGACGGATTCAAGGTCGAAAGGCAAGAATGCGCAGCAGGTGTTCAGTCTATGGTCTACGATTATTATGCGGCATGAAAAATAGAGGGAATCCATTACCCGGACATGGGTAACGGATTCCCTCTTGTTTGCCTGTGTCCCATTCATATTGAATGTACATTTGTATGGCGGCACGGTTTGATTGCGTCAAGTGATTACATTTTACTGCACCCGATATCCGGCCAAAATCAGGCTGACAATCATCTGCCAGAAATCGTGTTCCTCTGCACTGTAATATCGGCTGTTTGGAATTTTGTGAAAAGACACGATGCGGTTTTCTTCATCCAGCCATGCCTCAAAAAATATCCGTTCCTCGTTGAACATACTCATTCTGGTGCAGAAATTGTAATACTCGTCAAAAGACCGTCTTCCTGTGTATAGGAAAGGACATAGGGGATCAGCGCAAACTGCTGCTTTTCCCGACTTTGCTTGGATTCTTCTTTTCCAATCCTTGTGACCATTCCATCCAGCTGCTGTTCTAGATACCATTCCCATAGCTGATCAACGCTGTCGCCAACACGGATGCCTCGTTTTGTTTCGTGGGAATCATCCAGCAGCGTAACAGAAAACACGTTGTTCATTCCCTCAAATACGCGCAGTTCCAAGCTGCCGTCCGACCACACTTCTACCGGCATCCCATTCCAATCCTCTGTCTGGATCTTTGCAAACCGCTCCGGGATTTCGTCTTGGTTCAAATAGACCCACTTTTTCAGTGTTCCGTCGTCGCTTTTGATCGGCTGCGACGCAAGATATTGTTCCGTATCGAGAATCAGTTCGGTATCCGATACATGAAATGCAAAAAACTGTTCCAGCCATGAAAGCGGGATATATAAAACTCCGTCCTGCTCCTGCGCTTTCTGCGGAAGCGTCATGTAGCTGACGCCATCCCGATCATACACCTGCAGCGTCTGCATATTGACGCTGCACAGGTGCGGCAGATCTTTTCCGTAATCCGCTTCGATATGATACTGGCAAGCCATACTCAGCACATCATTCTGAATGTCCCATGCAATACCAATTAAATCGAATGCTTCTTGTAAAGGAAAGAAAACTTCCGACCGCAATGTGTCAACCGTTACAGTTTCCACAGAAGGAACGATGACCAGGTTCTGCATAGACACTTTCTGCCCGCACACCGTCACATTTGACCCGTCATTGAGATCAACAGCAAAGGTGAAATCCTGCGGAAGCATTTGGATGTTTTTGCATAATATATCCCATTCCGAAGGCTGCAAAACCGTTGATAGAGAATCGTTTTCCTTATCATCATCTTCTATCTGGATTGCTTCGCTCTTTGCTATTAGTTTTTGCTCTTCATTTCCGAGCCTATCCATTGGTTTTTCACTTGCAGTTTCACAGGCAGAAAGGCTCATCAAAACTCCGAAAAGAAGTAGTATCCACCTATTTGCTTTTTTCCCGTGTGGTTTCATCCTTTAATTATTTCTATATGCAACAACAGCCGACCCATATGTTGTGGTGCTGTTGAGATTATATCCTGCATTTGTCACGCTATTTGTATAATTAGGCGCTACGCGCATTTGGCTCTTGTAGTTTCCGTCAAGGTTAAGTGCGAAATCGCATCCCAAATCTTCCATCATTTTCGCACAGTCACGCAGCGTAATACTACTCTCAACCACGACAAGATAATACGTCTTATCGCTGCAGTGTCCCAATATAGTTCTAATTGCTTTTTCTCCACTTCCTGAATAAAGGCTAAGGCTCGTATTAAAATGGCAATTTGTGTCTTCGTAGTTTGTACGATTTACAATCAAAATATTAGAGTCTTCTGAATTAACGTCATTCTCAAAAACAGACATTCCATTATAAACAAGCGCAGCCGTTCCACTAATCATACTAACGCAATGCGCCATAGCGACAGACAGTTTTTGCGCACTTGTAAACCACCTAATGATTACGCTATCATCATCTTTTATGCAGAATGTAGGGAAATCTCTAAACCCATAACCATAAGAACCGGTTGTGCATTCCTCTCCTTGCTTATAAAGTTTCTCATCAGCATAAAACCAGCCAAAGAAGCCAGCATTCCCACCCATTACATTTCCGTTGGTCTTTGCAATTGTGAGTGATTTATCGATCCCATTTGCGTTCATATTTTTAAGAAGCTGAAGATTTTCATTCACGTAAACCGCAGGCGCAACTTTCTCTGTTGCGCTGTCCGTCTTAAAGATATGTACAGTATAGCTGTCTCTTCCGATTGTATACGTCGTTCGGTTATAATGGTTGACAATCGAATTTCCAAATGTTCCATATGCCATAATAGTTGCTCCTTCCTGTTTTGTCCATACATTTTCTTGAGTTCTTCGTACCAATGCCTTGTGTTGATTGAGGAAATGTATTAAATCCGCCTGCTTAGTTATACAACCAAGTTGTCCTAGTCGTAAACCACATAGACATTGCATGTAGGCAACAGGCAGTTGCTTTTTCTATATTTTTGCTTCACCCTTTAATCTTTCGCCCATTTTTGATATAATTCTCTCGCTGCGACTCCTTCCAGCGGAAGGAGGTGAACGCCTTGTCGTACTTAACCGCCTTTGCTCGGTCAATTATAGTTTGTCAGATTTCGCTGATTTTGTCAACGGATGATCCTGTCGCTTGGCGGCGTTCCCGTATTGGATTATATAATTTATATATTATACGTACATTATATAAATTATATAATATTTCCCGTTATTTCTTCAAAACAGATCACTATGCGTTCCTGTTCTGGTTAAGCATAGAACAAGCTCATCATTCTTGATCTCATAAATCAGGAGCCAGTCTGGGGTTATATGGCACTCTCGGCATCCGATATAGTCCCCGGACAGGTTATGATCCCGATAGATTTCTGGCAGCGGCTTCTGTTCAGCCAAAATAGTGATTACTTCCTCCAGCAGCCGCACATCATAGCCTCTCCGAACAATCCGCTTGTAGTCCTTCTTGAAGGCCGTCTGATACCTAATTGTCAGCATTCAGATCCTCCATCAGGTCTTTTACGGAGGAAAAAGATCTGCTCATACCAATCCCATTCTCTGCATCCTCGATTGCTTTCCTTGTTACAGCATTCGGCACTTCGCCGCCAATCTCAAAAGGAATGCGATATTCACGCACCGCCTTCTTCGCAAAAATATTAATTGCGGCCGTCATCGTCATTCCCATATCTGCGCAAAATGCCTCAAACTGCATTTTTAAGTCGCTGTCCATCCGGATATTGATGTTTGTGCTTGCCATTATCGCAGCTCCTTTCTGTTCTTAACATTTTTATTGTATTCTATTTTATTTACATTGTCAATACGTCTGTTCCATTGCCTCCAACTCGGTCATAGACTTCACGACACCATGCCCGGCACGAACCTGAGTAAGACCGCGATCCAGCTTCCGCAGATACACGGAGTTTCTTTCAGCCTTCTCCATTTCACCGTACCATTCCTCGCTGATGATTACCACGTTCTTATCTTTCTTCCGCGTGTCAATTACAGTTTCGTCAATCATATTGTCTCACTCCTTGCATTATTTCTTGTACTTTTCATTGTGCCACTTATTATGAAGACGCTGCACAGTCTCATTTCCATTTTTTGGGCAAATATGCCCCGCAAAAGCAATCAATAATTGATATAAAGTATATAAATTAAATAATATATATACTTTATATCACATAAATCCGCTATTTCTTTTTGGCTTAGTACTTGTTATACTATTTCCGTGCAAAGAAGAAGGATTGCGCTCCATGAGGATGTAATAGGAGGGAATCTGCATTTATGATTACACGCAAAGAAATTGACTTGGCTGCACCGCTAACAACGCCACAAATAGAAATGCTAACGGCTCTCGCAGCCTCTCCATCGACCGCAGATGTAGACTGTCCGGAATTAACGGCAGCACAACAAAAAAATTTCTATCGGCTCATCCGCAAAACGGATTCCCGCTTCATCTCAGGTGACACAGATACACCGAAAAAGTAGCGTCCTTTGCTAAAACAATCACCAAGCAACCTTGCCATAAATCTATATATCGTAAATATCTTATATAACGTATATACTTTACACAAAGTATATACGTTATTTTGTTTCCCACCACTTTCGAATCGTCTTCGGGTCCAGCCCTGTTTCTTTATGGCAATCAGCTTTTCGCCCGTCCGGATGCTGTTCGCGCCACGCCAGGACTTTTTCCTGCGCCGTTCCGCTTCCGCACGGCCGACCTTCCGCAGCCTTCATTGGGATTCCAATCGCCTTCATATCTTCCTTACGCCTTCGCGCCAAATAGAGATGCTTTTCCTGCGTCAACCCGTTTCTTCTATTCCGCTCTATATGAACGTCCGTCAAAGCCTCTATATCGGAAATCGTAAAGTTGTAATATTCTCGGTCATATGCCTCCAGTGCGCTCTTGATATCATCCTCAGTCAGCGCATTTTCGTGCTGCACCATCTGAAGATCTTCAAACGCTGTCTGCATATCCTTCCGAAGCTGCGCCTTTGAAACGTCGCATTTGTAGGCATAGATCGCCATGCACATCAGGAAAAAGTAGCGATGCCCGCCTCGAATGGATAAGATCTGCCGCATCCACCAGTGATAAAGCGCATGGGGATCATCCCCATGAACCTTTCCTGCAATATCCCACTTCTTTGGATGCTTTTCACCTCGGACGATAACACGTTCATACCACTCCGGGTACGCTTCTCTGGCTTCAGCTCTCGTTATCTTGGAAGGTCGAAATGGTCTATTGACGTCTACACGATTTTCCGGTTTTGCGTAAGCATTCAAGTACTCCAGCGTCACCGGCTCGCCGGTCCGGAACGCCACAATCTGATTGCCATGCTTTTCATTGATGCTGCCGACCATGCGGAAGCTCTGGTTGATTGACTGATACTGAATCTCTTTATTTTGCGACGTCGCACCATACTCCCACATCCGGAATGTAAGATCATACTTTAGGCTCTTCAGCTGGATTTTAATATTCGGGTATAGATCTATTGGCTCTCGGAAAAAATAGCAAACGTGCAGGCCGGTTCCGGACAGCACAATGTACGTTGGCATCGGCAAGCGACGGATCCGCGTCGGATCACCGCCAAAACGTAAAAATAGATTCCGCAGCTCCTTCAGGCCAACACCATCCAAATCGAAGATCATCGCGTTCATCCGCTGCGCGTGCTCCAGCTTATTGGATCTTCCACGATAAGACAGCCCGCTGCACAACGTCAGCGGATTTTGTTCGATAAATTCCATGTAATCATTTTCCCACTGATCGGAGAACATGATTCTTCGACGCATTCGCTTAAAACCATCGGACGTTTGCTCCCGATACAGATAAATTGCGTTGGGGTGAGAATAATCCATATGCTGCTCGTCAGATCGCTCGTTATTCGGGAACATTTCCCGGTAAAAATCACACCCGCTGACCTCTGGAAACTGAGAACTCAAATACTCATAGCCTTCAGTATAATTCTGTGTCATACAGAATCCTCCTAGCAAAAGAAAAAGAAGCAAAAAGAAAAATCCGCTGCGGCGGGGACACCAAACCATCCGGTTTTGCCCACCGCCTTTCCCACAGGCTTACGCCTGCCGGTACGCCCACAGGATTCCCCACACCATAAAGGCGTGGAGAATCCTGATGGACGACCTTGGAAAAGACCGTGGACAAAACCTACCGCGCTGTCGGATGGGCTGCGCCCCCCGATCTAGCACCCAACAAATCGTTACAAATTGCAACCCCCTGCTTGCTTCCGAAAGAGAGAAATTTTTATATTTTCGCAATAAAAATCCCAGCTCTGCCCTAGCCCTAGAACCCCTATACGGGGGCTTAGATTATCAATAGGTTTATTCCCTATTTTCGACTGTTATTATAGCCTGCCCGATCCGCACTTTCAAGCCACCCGGACAGGCTATTTTACTATCCATTTTTCGTTCCAGCCCGCATATCTGCGGGGACGATTCCAAGCGGTTTTGTGTGCTGAATGATATATTCCCAATAGCCAACTCTATAGTTTGCCCGAAGCTGCCGTGAGAATAGCGTATTGTGCGCTGCTTTGATTTCTTTCCAGTTTTCCGTTTCGATTAAATTCTCATAGCTGCTCCCGCTGCAAATCATCGTAATACCCACGTCGGCAAGCAAGCCATTTTTTCTGGCCAGAAGATCTTCCTCGATCAGCTGCCTTGCCTGGCTCTCTGTAAAATCGACCGAGTAAGGACTCTGAAGTACCGTCTCCCATACCTTTGCCGTCAGCAGCTTATTCCTGCCGGTTTTATACCGTATTTCTTTTTCGGAGGACATCACGACAACATACCCTGTATGTATCTTTTTCGGCCGCAGCCCTCTATCCGCATTTGCTCTTTCCCGCGAAATCCTGAGAAGGTTCGCATTGAGGGCGCGCTGGTCGGCGATTTCAGCCGTTTTCCGCTCCACCTGCTGTAGAAGGTCGTCTATCTGCGCTTGCACCCTCTGTGCGGCTCTGTCGGCCTCGTGTGCCGCCTCCTGTTTTACTCTGGATATCTCCCGCGCAGCGGCTCTTTCTGTTTCCTCTTTTTCGCGCTTGGCTCTATTGCGCTGATCAAGAAGTGTCTCATATTCCTGCTTTGTTTGAATCACATGGGAACACTCCTGGTCGTCCAGGCTGTCCACGGGTTTATACCCACCCGTCCACTGTTTTTTTACATACTCGATATCTCACTCGCCTCCCATCAAAGGCCACGGATATAGTTGTCCGCGACCACGCTAATTCTGTTATGCCCCAGCGCCTTGCTGCAGACCAGCATAGCAGCCTTGTCCAGCTTCTTGCCCGCTTCATCCTTGCGGCAAGTGTAGACGTCGCTCTGATATCTTTTTCCGGTCCCCTTATTCACCCGGTCAAATGGAATTTCGCTGATCTTTCTCGCATGAGCTTTGTAGATGGCAACTGCATAATCCGAGCGGTAACTGTGAATGTCCGCGCATTGGTGAATGAACTGCCAAACCTTTTCATCGGGCGGCGTGTTCTTCATCCGGTCAATGATCTGCGTTTGATTCTTCCCTATAATGGGGCTTACACGCTCCCTGCCGCCTTTTCCGTTCCGCACATGGATGAAATACTCACCGTCAAACATTCGCGTGTCCTGCAGCATCTGAAGCCGCTTCGTGTCGCCCGGCGTTCGCTGCTGCTCTGGAATTTTCTCAAGTGTCGTGATCTGCGCTTCGATCTGTTCCCGTGTCACCAGGTCCGTTCCCTTCAGATCTGCCAGCTCACTGCGCCGCAGTCCGGTTCCCCGGCAGAATTTTATCAGCTCATCGTTGTTAGCTTCCGAGAAGTGCCGATCCCGCTTGGCGTCTCCCCGGCTCCGTTTGATTTCTGACCGGTTCCGCTTCGGCGGCTTGAAGTAGTCTTCATCGTCTGGCTTTATGCCATACAACTTCCCCAAGGCTTTCGCCTCGGCCTGAATCGTCCAAGCAGATAGATCCTGTTCAACTCGTACCTGCAGCCACTCGTTGACATACCTTTTTGCTTTCTTCAGCGTCGTACATTCCGGGTATTTTTCCTTGACATACTTCAAAAAGTACTTTATGTGCTTCCAGTAGGTCTTATATGTGTTGACCGAGAAGATTTTATCGTCGGCTGTCCCATTCAAAACTGCCTCGCGCTTGCTTTCGCCCAGCGCCAGCATAGATGTCAATTTTTCATACGCCTGCTGGTGCAGATCCTTCGAGTATGATTTGTTTTTTCGCCCCAAATGGTAGCCCCCTTTTCACCACGATATATAACTTATGCAAGTTATATATCGTATATACTTTATTTCCATTATATCAATTATTTACATTATATCGTCGTTCAAGCTAAGCCGCTTCACGTCAGTTTCCGAAGAAACCTCGACGATCAGCAAAGTACACTTTTTTAAGTCTTATGTGTGACTGTTTTGAAGATTTCTCTTCTACACTTTTTTCTTGCTTATGTGTGCAGCCTATTTATTAGCGTCTACGGCAGTTGAGGTTCTGTCGAATCCTTTTCCGAGGGATCAGCTCTCCAGTGCTTTCTACAGTACACTGGCAACATTCAGTAGGTGGATGGTGAACAGATGCGTTCTGCTTACCTGTGCTTTCACAAAGATTACTCGCAGCAGGGTCCATGATGTGCTTTCCAATTCACAAAGGTTACTACGGCAAGCCCACACATCACAAAGGTGCATCATACCTTTTTAGCGGCTCAAAAATAAAAACTGCTAAACCCCCGGCAGCTGCCGGGACGCTCTAGGCCTAATTACTATTTATACTCGCCCAGACGAGTTTTCTGTAAAATTCACTGAGCCTTTCCAGTCACTCAGTATTTGCAGTAAATATCCGCTGCCTCATCAACGGAAGTTCCATCAAAAGCCGTATTGAACGCCTCCACGACCTTTCTAGTGTCTGCCTGATCCAGGCCAACGATCTGTGCCGCCCGTAGAAAATAGCCCACGCAAGCATCGTTACTCCAGATTTCAGTTGTTTCCATCATCGCATCGGTGAAACTGGCTCCAGCCGAATCTTTCAGCGTCATTTTTTCTGATTCAACCTTTCGCATATAGTCCTTAATTGTCATTTGTTTTCCCTCCCAGCCAGTCCTAATTTACCGTCCTTTTCTATTCAAGCCCATCTTACCATACTATGCTGATAAAGTCAACATAAACTGAGTATATAGTGATATAACGGTTTACCCGTTCACGCATTCGCGCAAACGGGTAAACCGTTATTAGGCATCCAAGATGCCCGGAGTTCCCCGGCGCAGCAGCACCGGGCGGGGTAAACCCCAGGCGTCTGCGGACGCCTCCCCTGCTCGGTGCGACAACGAACCGCCTTTCCTGTCGGCTGTCCGTTGTCGCCACCGAGCAATGCGCTCATCGAGTATTCGCCGTGCCAGCGAGAAAACTTCAGTATCGCCGCTGCCTATACAACCAATCGCGCAGGTTTTGTATCTCCGTTTAGTTGCCTTGACAATAATTATTTTGTATGTATAATATAATTATGGACACACTAAGATTTGAATGGGACCCCAACAAGAATGAGATCAACAAAAAGAAGCACGGCTTATCTTTCGAGGCAGCAAAGGAGGTCTTTTACGACGAGTTTGCCATTCTATTTGACGATCCGGATCATTCCATTGAAGAAGATCGCTTCCTCATTATCGGATCGATCAAATCGCAGAAAATTTGCATTGTGAGCCATTGCTACCGTGACAACGAAAACTGCATCCGTATTATCTCGGCAAGGCAGGCAACCAAAACCGAGCAACGCATTTATCTTGATGGAATTTGAGGTGATAGTATGAGAGATGAATATAACATCAGCGAACTGAATCCACGAAAAAATCCATACGCGAACCGGCTGAAAAAGCAGATCACCATCAACATCGACGGCAGCACCATCGACTACTTCAAGTCTCTGGCCGACGCAAAAGGCATCCCCTATCAGACCCTGATCAACCTCTATTTGAGAGACTGTGCCGATAACCACCGGCAGCTCCAATTATCCTGGCAGTAATGCTTCTGCGCGAATTTTTATTCGGTCAATAAAATCACGCATCCTTGTACAGCAGGATATCATGATGCGTCCCTCGCAACACGCACGAAAAGGCAAAAGAAGTATAAAACCGGCGGCCATTCAAAATGGTCGCCGGTTTTTTATGAAATTTGGCAGATCTCGTCTTTAATCTCTGTGAAGCGTTCACTCCACTTTCTGCTCCATGAGATACAATGACACGCGAGACTGGATCCGTTCGGCCGTTGTCTTTTCGTCGATTGCTCCATCAATGTACGCTGCCATTTCTTCTTGAATGGTTTTCTCGATGGGCTCGGTCGGATAGTCCGGTTTCTGTGCATGATCAACTAGTGCATAAAACGTATCAATGTCTTCCTGAGTGATCTTTTCCTGCGCCAGAAGCTGTGCAAACTGCTCCTGTAGCACCGTATCACTGACCGGAAGATAATTCATGCTTTGCTGATAGGACTCCGATAGTAAATAGCTCAAAAATGCCCATGCACCAGCCTTCTGTTCGCTTTTGGTGTTGATGGAAAGCAGACTGTTAAAATCGAGCTGGCAACCGCTATCATAGTCACTGGGGTACGCATAATACACATATTGCTTCAGCTCAGGGTACACATAGCGTCCCGGCTGATAGACGATGCTGTCCGCGGATAAAATGACGTAGTAATACAGAAGACCGTCGCGGATATCCGCAACATCAAGGTTTTTCGGCAGCGTGTCCAGCGCCGCCTTCTGCCGCCGCAGAAGCGCAAGCTGCGCGTAGAACGAATCACACTCGAAATTGCACGTTCCCTGCGCCGCGTCCACATAATCGATCGCGCAGCGCTCAGCCATCTGCGGGGAATAATCCAGATTGAACGCAAACGGGTAGAATTCCTCGCCGCCCTGCTCGCTCGCCCGCAACACCGTCTCCGGCTTATTGTCGGAAAGCTGCTCGGGGTCGGCGGCGTAGGTCAGAATGGTGTAGGTAAGCGGCAGACGGTAAATACCGCCGTTTTTCTGCATCTGCCGCAAAACGCTGGGACGGATTCTCTCCAGCGGTTTCGAATTGTCCGCCTCCATCCACCGGGTCAGGTCCTCAAAGAACACCGCATCGTCCAACTGCGCCCACTGTGTATCATAGAGCAGGTACATATCATAGCCCTTGCCCGCGCCAAGCTCCGTCAGTGCCAACTCAGTTTGCTCGTCCGATTCCGCCGCAGTTATATCTATACGGTACTGTGGGTACAGTTTCTGGAAGTTTGCAGCCGCAATCTCGATGTCATACGAACCGGTGCCTGCAAAGAGAGTGATAACCGTCGGGTCTTCAAGCGTTTCTCCTTCCGGCAGTTTTTCGTAGAAGCACGCGGCCTCGACATCGCTGTTCCATGCAAAAAATCCATGCTCTGTTTCCAAGACAGAGCGGTAATTGTTGACGGACGTGTTCGCGTTGTCTGCCAAGTGCAGAATCGCCGTCAGCTTCCCGGCTTCAAAATCCGGGCGAAGCAGATACACGCCGCTGATTAAGAGCAACGTCCCGTCTTCCGCCTTTCCCATACCCTGAATGTCCAGTCCGTCGCAGGAAAATTCCGTTTCTGTTTCCAGCGTCTGCGCGTCCAGGCGGATAATCTTCTCCGTCTGATAAATTGCGTCGCCCTCCACGCGCACAAAGACCGCACCGTCTACGCAGACGAGCTGCAAGAGCCGCCCACCTATATCGCCGCTTTTTGCAAGCTGCGTGCCATCATCCCCAACCCGAACAACCGCGTCGCTGAACAGCATAAAATAATCCGTTCCGTTGCTATCCAGCTCATACGGCGCATCTGTGCAGCGCTCGGTCAGCGGGATGCTGCCGGTCAGATTCCCGGTTTCGTCGTAGAGGTAGATTGCATGACCGCCATCGCTGGATGCCTGCGCGGATTGTTCATCATCCGTCCCGGCAAAGAACAACGGATTGGCTCCTGCCAGCAGCGCAAGCGCATCGCCGGTCTCGCACACGCTGTAAATATATTCTACGTCCGGCAGCTCCAAGACTTCGCTGTTTCCGTTCGCGTCCGTAACGCCCAGCTTCGCCGGTGCATTGGAAAAGGAATAGACCTTATCATTCCAGACGCATTGCCCTTCCGGATACGAAATGCCAATTGGATTTAAGTATGGCGTTTGGTTGTAGCACTGTCCCTCTGGGAGTCCGGAAACATCAACCTGCGAAGCAACGCTTTCCGCTTTGGGCTGAGTCGATTGCTGCACGTCCGATTCCGCGCTTCGTGCGTTGCAGGCGGTCAGGAAAAGTAGGAGCAGAAGGAAGAAAGGGAATACTGTTTTTTTCATATGTGTCACCCATATAGTCTATTTGGGCGCACGGAAAAACCGTGCGCCCTGTTGCAGTCGGCCTTGTATATCTAGCGGCGGCTTAATCCAGCGTGGCGTAGCCAGTAGAAACAGGATCCAGCGTGACGCAGCCGGTAGAAACATAGCCCGTTTTATTTGCATTTGCCCCCGTAGCTACACGCACATAGTACCAGTCAATTCCATCTCCGGTAACTCCCTGGAGGATTCGGACACGATCTCCCTTCAAAAGCGTCCCAAGAACATTGTTCTTGTCTAATTCAGGTCTTGCTCGCAAATTCGCACCCTCGACAGACACCGTTCCGTAGTTATAATACTGCAGTTCGGCAGCAGAAACGAAGCTGGCACTCGTGCAGGCAATCAGCACACACACTAAAAGCAGGGCGATAATACGAGTTTTCTTTTTCATTTTGCTTCTCCTTTCGTGTCATATTCTCATAAGAACTGTTTTCGACTGTCTATCCTCATAAAGCGGCCGCTTTTATAAAGATCATATTGGTGCTGCAAACAGCCTTTTTAGTCGCTCCTTGCAAAATTACTCAGTAATGGCAAAACCTCTCCCTGCGGGTCTCATTGCGTCTGTCCCTATTAATAATTTACATATCCAGTAACTTCTATATCCACGTCCGAATTGTTTCTTATCGCAAATGTATATGTCCCACTTACTGCAATTTCAATTTTCTCGTTAAAAGTACCATTCTTCCCCTCCGCATAATAGAACCTCCCGTTCTTATCTACCAGGCCAAAATCGACATCTGCTGAACTTGGGGAATATGCCGCATTAATCGTAACCGTCTCTCCTGCAGCCATCGGGAAACCAGTCTTTGCAGGCTTTAACTCTCCCGCCTTAACCGTTACATCAAATTTCCCCGATGCACGTGCTGCTGCATTAACCGTTCCAGCAAAGCAGCTAACAAGCAAAACTACTGTCAGCAACGAACACAACATCTTTTTCATTTTATTTCCACTCAATCCTTCCATTCAAAATCGAATCCATTTATGCCTTGATCTGGCATATCAACATTTTCGTTTTTCATGTCTTCAATTTGTTTGCCCGGCCTCTCATCGTTCTCTGGTCTCATTGCAAACCATATGCAAGCAAAAGTTATTACGCCAACCGCCAAGGCAATTGCAATATATCGAATTTTTCGCTTTTTCTTGTCTTCCGCGCTCGTAATAGCATTGTTTGCTCCGCTGTCATCTGCCGACACCATTACTTCAAATGATTTGTCATCAGCCGCATCGCTGCACAGCCAGTCTAACGATACATTGTAGATCCTTGCCAGTGCTTTCAGCTTGTCCATGGACGGTGCTGTGTCTCCGCTTTCCCATCTGGTAACCGCCTGCCTGGACACGCCGAGCTGATGAGCCAGCGACATTTGCGTTATTCCGGCTTTCTCCCTTAATACGATTAGTTTTTCTCTAAGAGTCATGCGCTTTACACTCCTGATTCTACATTCAGATCCCATTAGATGTAAACCACGTGTGGTTTACATCTAGGCAACTCAGAGTTGCCTCTTTCATTTTCTGACCTTTTCATACTCCGAAAGTGCCGATTTCTGCTGATCCCGGTACTGCGCCATCAGATCACTGAGCAGCTCACTGACGCTGCGTCTTTCGACATAGGCAATTTTCTGAATATCTTCATACAGGCTCGGCAGCACAGACAAACTCACCCTCTTCCGCAGCTCCCGATCCTCCTTCGGTCGGCCGCGGCCAGAACTACGCTGCATTGTCTCCTCTGCCGGCTGCTGCTCAATGATGCTGCCAACAACAGACGCTTTACGTCGGCTCTCACGCTCTTTCAAATTACCCATTTTCAATATCCTCCCGGTCGAAATTTCCGTTTATAATCATCTTCGCAATTGCCGTGTATTCTTTCGCAATTTCGCTGCTCGGTGCCTGCTCCACGACCGCCAGCCCGTCATAAATTCCTTTCTTCGCCACCGCCAGCCGCTTCACAACGCCGACGAGATTATACTCTTCCTTCAGCAGCGCAAGAATATCTTTATCGTCCGATACCCGTGCATCGTAGAGCGTCGCAATCACACCCAGCACCTTCAGATCCGGGTTAATCAACTCCTGGATCTCCCGGATGCTGTCCTGCAGCTGCGTCAAGCCACGGTATGCCAGGTAGTCCGTCTTGACAGGGATCAGAACGCCGTCCGCGCAGGAAAGCGCATTGATCGTGAGGATTGAGAGCTGCGGCGGGCAATCGATCAGAATATAATCATAGCTGTCCTTGATTGGCTTCAGCGCCCGGTCGAGGATTTTCTCCCGGCTCGCCCGCGAAAGCATCTCCATCTCCATTGGAGCCAGGTCAATGATCGACGTCACGATATGCAGCCGGTCATTGATTTTCTGTACGCACTCGCAGATCGGCGCACCGTCTTTCTTCAGAACGTCTACAATCGTCTTCGGAACCTCCAGCGGCTCCATGCCGACGCTGATTGTCAGGCTTGCCTGACTGTCCAGGTCGATCAGCAGCACGTTCTTTCCCGCAGCAGCCATTGCAGCGCCCAAATTGTGCGTCGTGGTCGTTTTCGCCACGCCGCCCTTTTGATTTGCTATTGCGATTACTTTCATTGCAGCATCTCCTTTTATTTAATTTATATAAGTTATTTACATTATATCAAGTTTATATTTTTTGTCAATTATATCAAAAGCCAAAACAAGGCGCCCCAGAATGATGTTCTGGAGCGCCTTGCCTTTTTATTTTTTAATTACTCTGGTGCTGAAATTGTAATGCTTGTCAAAAACCCGTCTTCCTGTGTGTAGGAAAGGACATATGGAATCAGTGCAAACTGCTGCTTGTCCTGATTCTGCTTGTATTCTTCTTTTCCGTTCCTTGTGACCATTCCGTCCAGTTGCTGTTCCAAATACCATTCCCATAGCTGATCAACGCTGTCGCCAACACGGATGCCTCGTTTTGTT
>ERZ839767.716-NODE-716-length-55691-cov-7.065515_pt1 | contig 55691 bp, 55 predicted proteins | sample MGYA00519879_ERZ839767 | MGnify/ENA primary metagenome ERZ839767 (study PRJEB31850, sample SAMEA3708852) | human gut metagenome | biome: human gut; feature: human-associated habitat; material: faeces | place: China | collected 2014 ... | reverse complement strand
TAAAATCCCTATGACTTTTAAAGGTTGATTTATCCCTATCCAATTTTATATATTCCTTTTTTATTGTTGGTGATATACATTTAATAAGTTTTGTTTAAGCAGATTTGCATCAGGACGTTTCTTTTTTGCTATTTTAGGTTTCTTAGAAGGATCTTCCAATGAAGAAGAATTCGTTGTTCCAAGAAGAACTTGAATAACACGGCCTGAAAGTACCGAATCATCAAGACAGCTGTTGCCAGGTTCGTTATAAACAGTTTTCAGCGTTTCGATGATTTGAGGTATCTCAAACTGTGGGAACAGTTTCTGCACGTTTTGAACAACATTGCTTTGTGTATTGGCAAATGAATTCATAGCCTGTAAAGTCTCCTTCGAAGAAAGATGCTCAGCCATATCTGCCTGCTCATCGTCTCCTAGAAGGTTATTGAGGTTCTGCTTTGCTTTTTCAAAAGCTTCAAGCATGCGCCCGTCAAAATCACCGTTTTTCTTATGATGAATGGTAGCTTCGGCAAGAAGCTTCCTCATATCCCCATAGTATTTCTCAATACAAAGATCCACAAATTTGCCGTTTATTTCTGGCCGCTTGTTTTCCGGAGATATCAGGTACTCGTAGTTCATGTATGAATAAAGTGTAATCAGCTGATCAATACGGCCACCTGTATACAGTTCAAAACGGTCAACGATTTCATCAGTGAGTGACACCTTTTTATCAAACCACTGATAAGAGAAAATCAAGCTCATAAGGGTTTTGAGACTGGGTTTATCAAAACAGTAGCGATTAGAAGAAATGACCTTCCCGACGCGTCTTGCTGTATGCAGATTCGAGACCGGATACAGCTATTGCTACACCTGAAAGTTCTCCTATAGTAACTAAACTGGCAAAGGTATTTGATTTGGTACCGGCGAAGTCGATTTCCTGAATCTCATCAAAGATGATAATTCCAATACAGAAATTCTGTATTAGCTGAACAACCGTGCTTATAGGATCTTTTGAATTACTCAGGAGATTCTGATATACACTGGTCGTGTAACTAAGGGCATTATCTATTTCGCGTCCAATGGTCGAATAGAGGACCTTGAAGTTTGAGTTTGCAGGGCATGAAACATGCAGAAATACAATCTGTTTCAGGTTTCCCTTGGTGAGAGGATGCTCTATTACCTGTGGATAGTGAGATTTTAGGATATCTATGGCAGAACTTTTTCCTGTTCCGGATCCACCGAGAAGAGACCAGCCGCTGACACTGGAAGTCTTGTTGGTAATATATTTTCCACAAGTATCATTTTTAGCCTGCTCCGGGAACTTGACTCCGTTGCTTCGGTCAACGGCCATCCATACCGGGATTTCTGGGTCGTAGAACTGATATCTGTTTTCATAGGAACGAATCAATGCGTTGTGCATTTCCACTTCCAGCATATAGTCAAACGCTATAGGAAGCCTGAGTTTACGGAGCTGATTGAGTCTGTATATACGCTCTCCGGAAGGAAGCGCCTGTATTTCCGACATACTGTATCCAAGGATAGGCTTGAAATAATCCAGGGTACATTCTTCAAGGCTTCTAGGTCTGGGCAGTGCTTCGATACAGGGATTGCCATTATTCTCCGGATCAAAATGTTTAACGTATCGTGCTTCAACATACTCAATCTTGCTGAAATCCACAATGCCATATTGATTGGTTTTAGGATCTACGTCATCTGCGTATTCATATGTATCATTAAAACACTTCATTTTTATTTGTCACCTCCTGGGGTCCAGCCTTCAGCAAGAAGTTTTGCAAGGTATGCGGCTGGATTTTCGGCAATATTGATGTCAGAGTCATCAGAATTTTCCCGAGTTTTTGTCATTTCAGAAGCATCTGAAGACAATCCACCGATATTGGTGTTTTCATCATCTATATCATAATCAAGTACTTCGTAAGTATTAGGCATTTCTGCTTCTGACAGGGATGCAGATACAGTTTCACCAAACTGTTCATCAAGATACTGGTTAAGATAGTCAAACATTCGAAGATTATTTGATTCGAGATGTTTTTCTTTTGCCCGGTTTTCTAAAAGGTTCTGAGTTGCTGGCTGATTAGTCACAACCTTCTTTGCATTTTTAACAATCAGTTCGTTTACTTTTTCGATATAAGTATCAAACTGCTGCTTATTGATCTCAAGGTTTCGACGTCTTGCTCGAAGAGATTTGATAATCAATGTCCATTCGCTTAACGTCATTCCTGCAACATCTGCATTTCCCGTCTTATCAGAATTCAATGATGCTCTCATGATACGATTATTTCTGATATAGTATACAGAGCCTACATCACGTGGATCAATACGCACAGGGAACTCGATACGTTTAGTGTGTGCATTATACATGTCAGCAAGAAGTTCATGATCATTTTTGTTGATATAGAATAGGTCGTTGCAGCGGATTCCACGGCGATCGTATTTTGCACTCTGTGGAAGCATGAGACTGAAATAATACTGTGGAATATTGGAAATCGGTTTTGGGGTTCCATATTTTTCGCAACCATATTTAAAAATCTCCACTGGGACCGGGTCTACTCTTTTAGAGATCATGTCAGCGGTTAATGGATAATCAGAGAGCACCGAACAGTTATGGTGAATCACAAAGTTGATCAGCATGACTGTAAAATCATCGATTGTCAGACAGGCTTCCTTATGATGTTTGGAATCATGTCTTTTCTCAATCAGTCCATGCTTTTCAAGAGAAGGATTCTGTGAGGAATGCATCTGGTGAAACCATTGTTCTACTAGACCCTTCATGGAACCAGAACCTGCGGGGGCCAGTTCGCGGTGGATGTTAAGCTCACGAAAGATTCGTTTAGCTTCATAACTGCGGTATTCAGCCCCACGGTCTACAAGGATTCTACCTGGAAGGTAGCAGGACGGCCACATATCTTCTGAAATGGTAATTCCGTATCTGGCACAGTATTCTACTTTGTTTTGGGCAAGATTAAGGAAACAGTTCGTCATTCCGAGAACGGAGTTGTTGTCAAAGCTGATTCCTATTGCGAGAATATTCGAACCGAATACATCATGCATAACATATACGATTGGCCGACCGACGGTTATTGATGGGTCCAATGATGATACAATGGACATATCAACTTCAACCTCATCCATTTGAACGCGGTCGGCAGGGCCTTCGACGTTATATCTGGAGTCTGAAAGCAGAAGCCGCTTATTGTTTCGCTGTTCCATGGCGCTTGTTTTGATACGGTCCTTTTCCTCCTTTGAAAGATGTTTACTGCAATAGTATGTAAACTGACGGAGGGAAGGGCGCTCAGAAGCTGGTAACAGTTCGATAAGCTGAGTACCATCATCACAGGTAATTTCTTTCGAATAATATTTATCACTCATCAGAAGAAAAACAGATTTAAACGTCTTTTTACGTCCTTTTTTATATTTTTCCAAAGCTTCTGCAAAATGAGCAATGTCTTCAGAGGTAAGACATTTTCCTGTTATAACATTTTCACATTTCCTTCCGGTTTTCTTTGTATAGCAAGAATAGTTATCCTGTTTTTTCTGCATGAATTGAGCTTGATCAAGAAGCGAAGAATTATTAAATCCACTTTGAATATAAAGACGAATAATTCGTCGGACAGTAAAGTTTGACAAACCATACTCATCTTCAAAATTTTTTAATAACGGCTTCGGTTTGTGCGTTGCTAGGTCCAGATAATCCGGTCCATACGCATCTGCGACAGCATTAACGATGGAAAGATTACGGGTGTAAACATTTTTCTGATATTCAGAAAGCTTCTCATAATCAAAAACGAGCTTTTCTTCAGACTCAATTTCAATCATGCCATCGTAAAGCATATCCTGAAGATACGTTAAAACCTGTACATTGAGCTTAAAAGAAGATACATCCATCTCGCAGAGAGTAACAAGTCCATTCCTGATATTAATGACTCTGTATCTGCCAGTTTTGAGTCTGTCGGCAGATCTTACATTGAGGATAGAACCTCTGCACAAACCTTTATTTACATTTCTCTGGATTTCATCCATGCGGCAATCTCCTTTCTGTACACATCCCTCAATACAGGAATACCAATTTTTTCTTTTGTAAGGTCTACATCGATTTTCTTTCTGATGATCAGGTGCTTCAGGCATGATGTCTCATCGAAAACTGAACTTTCTTCGTAATAGTAGCTGCACACGCGAATATTGCTGGCAAGAATATGATTGATGTCTGTACCGAATACCATCCGAAAAGAAACGTTCTTTCTTTCCCAGAAAGTTTTCTCGATGTTTAAAAGTTCTAATGTACGCTGACGTTCAATACTGCGCATGTTTTTCTTGAAAGAGTGAACTTCCATATGCTGATCTGCGTACACAATAAAGAAGTCAGATGTCATAGTTGTACGTCCCTTGCCGGCAGGCTCACAGCCCATTTCTTCAGCAATAACTGTTGTGTCTTCTTTTGGAAGAGGAATCTGTTCACGAATGTCGATAATGTCATCGTTAAATCTAAGAATATGCCAGTATTCAGCTTCTCCCTGAGAGAGAAGTTCTACCGAGCGACCGGTAATCCAGTCGCGAAGAGTTACAGTAGTTCCCTGTGAGTTAAACTCGTGGGCCTGGATATAAGGCTTATAGTTTTTACCTTCACCTTTCCCGTAGCCACGATTTTCTTTTGTTTTATTACTGATTCTGTTCATTATATTTACCTCTCTTTGTATTTGTAGGTTCCGGGGGCGATGCGTTCCAGAACATTAAGTTTAGTCAGCTGATTTGCCATGATTCGGCCAATCTGTTTTGTGGATAACCCAGAAACCTGTATTCCTCTGGTGGTGATCATACTGTCTGGATCAGGGTAGAGTTCCTGTATAGCAGCTAATACCCTGTCAGATGCAAGCAACAGAGGCTTATCAGACGGTTTTTCATGAGGATATCTGCTCGATGGGGTAGGACGGGTAAGCTCCTGGATGATAAAACATCTCTCATCAAGCATTTCCCGCCCGGATGATTTATCAAGAATCAGTGCCTTGGATTTTCCAACAAAGCTTTTTACTTCATACCTTCCGCAGGTATAAGCATCAACAAATTCTACAAATTCAGACTTACGATACTGTCGGATGCAGCAGGGGCATCTATGACCGGTTAAGATATGGCTTGGCCGCATCGAAAAAGTTCTTCCACATGTCTTGTGTAAAAACATTGTTTCCGCCAGACGGGTGGTATAGCTGCCAACAAGCTCATACTCGTTTCCAACCAGGTCATAGAGTTCTTTGCGGAACATGTCTTCATCAGGACAGCGCGGAGAGCAGGCTTTGCAGCAGGGATGCTGGATGAATTTTGTGTAATGAAAAACAAATGTATGTCCACAGTCTTCACTAAGAATAGTGGCATCTTTATCGGTTCCAGAAAAAGACAGTAACCTGAAATTGCCTGCTTTCCGAACCTGTTTATCAGCATCTGAAAGCAATAATGTGTGTGTACACGCACATTTCGCTCCGTAATAGAGATATTTTGAAGCCGATACTTCAAGCAACTGTCCGCAGGAGTGTTCTAATGCAACCTTATAACGTAGACCACGATATCCTTTTTTGATGCGATATTCACCACGTCCTTTGTGTGCAACAATCTGTTCAAAGGAATCCTGGTCACATAATCGTGCGTCACACTTCGGACATAGCCAACCTTCCCGGATGCTGTTTTCTGTGGTGTAGAATGAATGACCGCATGCTTTGTGCCTCAAGTGGATTACTCCAAAGGAAGTCCTGTTAAGAAGATCGTATTCTTCAGGGGAGACCTCTTCTAAATCGTATAACTCTGAGACTTTTGCGAGATAATCCATCAGGAGGTCTGCACTAGGAAAGACTGTCCCGAACAGCATTATGAGAATGTGCATGGGAACCCCGGGCATATAACTGTTAAGTGACGAAGAAAGCCTTGCAGCGGAATAATCATCAATACCGTATTCTGAGAGAATATCACTAAGGTATTCATAAATCGGAACAGATGTCATATCTCTGACGCGTTTTACAAGTGCCTGCTTGGAGGTTCTGTAGTCAGCCTTTATCCACTTTTTAAGAAGAGCAATAAAGAGCTCCTGATAAGCTGCCTGAGCTTCGTATGAAACTAGTGGGATAACCTCAGAGTTACCATGAAAGTTTCTTAATATGGTTTTGTGAAAGGGACAGTAATAGATTCCCGGTACATTATGTATGCGGTGAAGGTAATTGTCCTGTTTCATACATTCGGGACAGTAATGAAGCTGTGGAGTTAAAAGATTTACTTTGTCACTGCCAAAACGTTTACATCCGTTAAATGCTTTTCTGATATGCCGGTCCTGCATGGATGCAGGCAGCAGCGGCCAGAGTGCAGGGATAACAGTTGTCTGCGCTAATTGTTCGATAGGATCCATAATATTGATTTTGTCAGCCAGAGCCTTAGTGTCCAGACAAAAGTCATTTGTATGCTGCAGACCGTTGTCAGTAGAGACAAAAGCCCTAAGAAAATCAGTTTCATTTGGAAATCCATTTGCAAATGCAAGCCTCATAACATATGAAATAGATAATTCATCGTCGAGAGGTGGAAATCTGTTTGAAATAAGCATATATACTCCTTTCTTGGTTTTCTGTACTCATCAAGTATATGTCATAATCAGAATGGTAATTTGCTTCTTCACGCGTAAAATCCTGGCACTTTGCACCTGTTTTTTACAATTAATACGTTCTGAAAATGCACAAAAATATGCTTGCTTACATATAAATAACTTATAATAAAAAAACATACAATTATTGCGTTTGATATTATTTGGTTATTAACTGCGCTCTCTCATTACATGTTATAATGTAGTGGTTACTGCTACAAACCACTACAAAAACACATGAAAGGAGGTTCGCCTATGGAAAATTGGTGGTTTTTCCGAGATACAAAAGACGCAAAAATATATGAGCAACGCAAAATTGCCGAACAACTTGTGCCTGACCGGCGCCACTGGCTTGGTGGCGAACCTCAAGCAATACCAGGATTTAGATTTAGTAGAGACCTGACCGAGCTTATATATTCCGATACGGAAGAACAGCTACATAAACCTTCCGCAGATAGACCTATTAAAAAGGGGGATATCGTGTATGTATCCCATCTGTACGTGCTTGCTAGTGAAATTCCAGCAATACAGGGGGTTATCCGTACGTGCCACTTCAGTGGGGTGGATCTGCGGATTACGTCGATAAACTATCAGGACAATAATGAACACTCTGATTTTGCTTTACTTAACAGCGTTTTATATCAGATATCCGCTCACAGGAAACGCCGTAATACGCAAAAACCTAACTCTGAAAAAAGAAAACCCGGCAGACCTTCACGGAACGTACACTACTGGACACTTACTCAAGATGGCCGAAATGTGGTTCAGGATTATGTGAATGGGCTGATTTCGTTTAACAACGCCAGAGCAAAACTTACAAATAAAACTCCTGACAGACGTTCTGTCGGTGAAAAGATGTTTCAACGTATCGTCCGTGAGTACAAGTCTGAAAAAGACTAACTCACAGGATATCTTAGGACTGTCTTTTATCGTTATATGTTGCAAATTGTCCCTAAATATAGGGATAAAATTATCCCTGAATGGTGTTGTACCTATAATATGTCAGAAAAATCAGTGAATTTTATTTTCTCATACAGCCTAAGGGCTTTAATCTCAAATTTGCCAAAGTTTATAGGACTTGACGGATTTGCAACTTCGAATTATTGTTGCATATTTTATAGTGTGAAAGCTTTTGGCAAAAAAGTTCGACGTTTTATGAACTGAGCTGCTATATTAGAAAGAAAATTTAGTGAAAGACACGTCTGTGATAGGCGTGTCCTTTTTGCGTGATGAAAATCTGAAAGAGAACTATTTTTTCTTTTAACTGCTGTTTTACTTGTGCTACAATGAGGGTTAGGTAGTGAAACCAATACAAAATATAATTATATTATAAATAGATATAACTTTTTAATATTAGGAGAATATGCAAATGGACTGGAAAGATTTATTAGACGACATTTCGAACGTAGTTAAAGAAGCAGGAGAAAAAATTGACGCAAAAGCAAAAGACAATAATATAGACTTAAGCAGATTGAAAGAAGTTAATATTAATAAAGTGAAAGAGGTAAACCTGGGTAAGTTGAAGGATGTTGATTTAAACAAGATAAAAGAAGCAAGCCTTGGCAAATTAAAAGAAGTAGACTATGAAAAATTGAAAACTATTGGATTATCAAAGCTTGAACAAGTCAATTTGAGTGGAATAACAGAAACAATATCCAATCTTGGTCAGCGTATGACATTTGGATATCAGGAAATAACAAGAGAAGAGCATCTTCGCGTATTAAAACCGCTGTTAAAAGAAGTTGAGGAAGCAGCAAGAAGAGTCGATTCAACGATTCCGGAAGGTGTTCGGGTTTATGTTAAATATACCGATACTCAGAATATCGAAAAGAAGGTTAACCTGAGCAATAAAAAACCCGTAGATATCAGGGCGTTAAATGAAAATACGCTGGGAATAACAGATACATTCTTTACACTTCCTGTAAATGCTCAAAAAGCCGTTCTGGGAATTGGTTTTGGAAAACTTGTATACTTTCTAAATGGAAAAGTATTTAAAAACGAATCTTTATCCGATGAATTCTGCTTTAATATTGGGTATGGAAATGAGCTATGTGAATACCTGGACACACTTTTGGGACCAAGAAAAGAAATTGACGCTCGAATTGGCAATCTACAGAAAATGGGATGCGATTATAAAATGAAGAGCATGGATGAAAATGATAATTCATCTGATTCAGAAGATGAAGAAAACAACGAACAGACGCCAGTTTTTATTAATGTGACAAATGCAGCAGAAGACAGCTATGATGATACAGCCGACAACAAAGAAGAACCTGTTACTGCAATAGTGAATAAGTCTCTTAAAACACAAGATGCAAAAAAGATTTGTGCATCTTGTAATGAAGTAATTCCTGCCGGGGCGAAATTTTGCCCATATTGTGGCGATAGAATTGAATAAAAAATAGAGCAGATAGAAGGAGGAAGCGTTAAGTGATGGAACAGGCAAAGATACAATCAGATCCATTCAAGGAGAAATTTATATTCTTCTGTAATGGAAGTAAGATGACGGGAAAGACAGATTTTTAGGATTATGAAAATTCATCGCTCTTGGATTGGGCGGATGAGATATCTGAAAAAATAGGGACAGCAATATATGATGATTTCAATCTGTCGGTTTGTGGGGAATATTTTGAAAAGGAATTTTTAGAAGGCATAATATCTGTTTATGCATCCGAAGATGCCGCTTATAAATGCCTTTCATTAAGGAAAGAAAACCATAATAATCATATAGATGCTAATGATAGGTTAAGATCTCTTCAGGGCTTAGCAGAAAAATATAATATCAGTACAGAACCGTTTTATAAGCTGCAAGTGTTCTGTAAAAACAAGGACTTTGTCGAAAGTAATGCTGCGTATGTAACGGTCGATACTCCTGAAAAAGCTTTTTGTATTGTTGACGATGATATTTCTGCTCTGGCTGCATACAGAAAAAGTGCTGCGCGTATTATTCTCAGTACGTCGGAAAGCAATAAGGCTGAATGTATCGGGAAAAATATTGACGGTAAAAAGCAATATATCTGGAATGTGCCAGCAATACGAAAAACTGAAATATTTAACAGCATTGTTGATTACTTCTGTGTCATCAAACAAATTAGAACAATTGCAGATAAAATTAGTTCAGCTTACTCGATACTTGATAAACAGGATCAGCTTTTATTTACATCATGCATTTCAGTTGAACCAGTTTATTATGCAGCAGATATCCCAGAACTTAAAATACGTGATACATACAAACCAGAAGTCTATTTGTATCCAGATAAAACTGCAGATGTTCCATTTCAGATGGATTCGGACAATACAGCTATACTAGAAATCAGAGATAATGTATTGGCTCCAAAGAGCGCGGGTACAGCGAATGTCATTTTTTATACAGTGATAAATGGTGAAAAAACGATATTTGATAGTAAACCGGTACATGTATCGGATATCTGCATAGAAAGCATAACTATAAAGCCACATAGGCTTGAATTGGATGTAAATGAAAAGAAATCGATCAGCATCGCGATTTCTCCACGCAATGTATCTGATTCCCGGATCACATATACGTGTTCAGATTCCGATGTTGCATCACTGGAAGCAAAAAACGACGGTACTTTTGTAATAACTGCAAATAAAGTTGGTTCCTGCACATTTGAATTTAAGGCTGTAAAAACAGGAGTTGTTGGCAAATGCAAAGTTGAAGTTTCCAGTACATTTTCAAAAAGGACTTCTGACAGCATGGAATATTACAGAAAAGGGCTTTTAGCATTCGTGGTATCTGTAATATCAGGATTTATTACAGTTTTAATAAATCATTTTGGATTCGTGTTTTTTATAGCAGCTGGTATTTGCGCCTATAACATGTTAAAGGCATTAGCATTAAAACACCTGGAAGAAAATAAATGCAAAAACACATATACTGTACTGGCCATACTTGCGGCTCTTTTCGTGATTGTAAGTATGACTGTTTAGTAAGAGGGAAAGATATGGATAATAAAATTGATTTAGTCGCTATTAAAGAAGAACGAGATCTTATGTTAAGAACCGGACTTTCCATAGCAGACAAGTTTATAAACAAAAAATATCTAATCGATTTGTCCGATTCAGAAGTGATGGAACTTCCCGATTATGAAGAAGAAAAACGTCTGATTCGACTTTTCAGACTGGACAAGCTTATCTATGATGAAAACGAAAATATCAATGATAAGCTGATATCTGTGTATAGTGCTCTGCAGGAAATCAACAGCACTGTTTTTCTGCTTGTTGAAGGAACAGCTGATTCAACGTCCTTTTACATTGGAGTAAAAGAGAAAAATAATATAACTATAGCCGATAAGGTTCTTGAAAAAAGTTTTGTTGGCAATTTTCCGGGAAGTACACTTACTCGAATCAACAAAGCATCTGAAATACGAAGAATAGTAGACAATATCGGTCGTACGGAAAATAACGATCTGTGCAAGAATGTTTCCAGCATAACAGTCGTGCCAGCTCCAAGAGATGAAGACAAGGAAAAATTTGTCCAGGGCCTTGAAAAGTATATTGATACCATGCAGGGGCAGATATATAATGCGTTATTTATCGCAGAACCGGTAAATAAGGAACAGCTGGAAGAACGTAAAAAAGGGCTTGAAGAACTATATTCCAGTCTTTCGCCGCTTGCAAAGGTATCGCTTGCATATGGAGAGAATGAGAATTCTTCTGTTTCAAAAAGCGTGTTTGATAATTTTTCAACATCAGTTAATGAAAGTGTCTCAAAAACCATTGGGTTCTCATCCAATGGTAATTTTGGTATGAATAGTGGTTCCAACACAAGTGGAGGACTAAACCTTTTTGGTTTTGGTCTTAATGGCGGCAGTTCAAGTGGATCCAGTCTTGGATTGAGCGGTGGTCCATCATTTTCGAAAACAACTTCCAAAGGAATTACGGATACTGTAGGGCATGGATCCTCTTATGCTGATACAGCTTCAACCGGTTCTTCAAACACAATGACAATCGAGCAGGAAAATAAAGCAATAACTAATATGCTTGACAAGATCGATGAGCAGTTGGAGAGAATCAAATCCTGTGAAGCATTCGGAATCTGGGAATGTGCTGGATATTTCGTGGCAGAAAGCATAGAAACATCTGCAATGGCAGCAAGTACGTTCAAGGCGCTGATGATTGGAGATGATACGGATGTTGAAAACTCATACTTTAATATCTGGAGTTCGGAAAATAAATCAGGTAATACAAAGAAGGTACTGGAATACTTAACATGCGGCAGACATCCAGTCATAGAAATAGAACCGCCGCAGGAAATGGAAAATCTGTATACCAAACAGTATGTGACTCCTGGGAATTATATCAGTGGTAAAGAACTGCCTTTATTTTTGGGAGTTCCACACAAGTCAATATCAGGACTTGCAATTAGTTCTGTAGCTTCGTTTGGAAGAAATGTTATTGTACAAAGCAGAACGAAAGAATCAAAGAAGATCAGAATTGGAAGCATACATCATATGGGAGAGACAGAAAAAACAGAGGTCAAATTAGATTTGGACAGTTTTTCATCGCATTGTTTTATTACCGGTTCTACGGGGTCAGGTAAATCAAATACGGTTTATGGACTGCTGGAAAAATTCATGGAAAACGATATTCCATTTTTAATTGTTGAACCGGCAAAAGGTGAATATAAAGACGTTTTTGGTGCAGTCGAAAACATCAACATTTTTACAACAAACTCTCTGATAGGACAGATGCTTAAATTAAACCCTTTCCGTTTTGATCCGGGGATTCATATTCTTGAACACCTGGACAGACTGATAGAAATTTTTAATGCGTGCTGGGAAATGTATGCTGCTATGCCTGCTATTTTAAAAGACGCGGTAGAAAAAAGCTACATCGAAAAAGGTTGGGATCTTTTAAATTCCATTTATTTAGGAGAAGGAGATCCTGTATATCCAACATTCAGTGATTTAATGCAGGTTTTACCTAAAGTAATCAATGAATCTAGTTATTCTGCTGATACCAAGGGGGATTATACTGGCGCTCTGGTAACCAGAGTAACATCACTGACTAATGGTATATCAGGCCAGATTTTCTGTGATTCCTATGATATTCCGGACAGCACATTTTTTGATGAAAATACAATAGTAGATTTAAGCCGTGTTGGTTCTACGGAAACAAAGTCATTGATCATGGGAATTCTTGTCCTGAAGCTTTCAGAATATCGAATGGCAAATGCAAATGAGTCGAATTCAAAACTTAGACACATTACCGTGCTTGAAGAAGCCCATAACCTTCTGAAAAAAGTCGATTCCTCTGCAGCAGGTGGAAATATTGTGAAGAAATCTGTTGAAATGATCTGCAACAGTATTGCAGAAATGCGTACGTATGGGGAAGGATTTGTAATTGTTGACCAGTCTCCAACAGCAGTAGATATTGCTGCAATAAAAAATACAAATACAAAGATTCTTATGCGTCTTCCAGAAAAGACAGACTGCCAGACAGCTGGGAATGCTGTCGGTCTTAACGATGAACAGATTGCTGAAATGTCCAAACTTTCAACAGGAATTGCAGTTGTAATGCAGAACAACTGGCTTGAAGCAGTTCTTACTCATATTGATGCATACTCAAACAAATACGAGAAAAAGATAAATCCGGTATTATTTGATGAATTAAGGATACTTCGAGGAAACGTAATTGAAGAACTGATGAACCAGTACATCAGAGATAAAGAAATCAGCCTTGAGCGTATGTATGACGTAATTGAAAATACTAAGATTGGTTCATTGAAGAAAAAAGAAATGAAGTGCTGTATGAAATATACGCTATCCCGTCTCGAAAAAGGGAGAGATATTGAATTTTTTACAACTTCTCTTTTAAACATTTCCTGCACGAAAAATCTAATAAAAACTCTGGAATCAAAAATAAAGAAAAATGATCAGCCTGATGAGTATGAGATAAGAGAGTGGAAGAACAGCTTTAGAAAAGAACTTGAAAAATATATTTTACTTCCTCCAGCATACAATAATTCAATTATTCCATATCTGGTTCATGCTCAGAATGTGGAGCAGAACGGTATTGATTATGTAGCTGTGGAACGCAAGCTCATAGAAAAAATGAATAAACCGTTTTAGATTATAATAAGCTGTTTATAAATTAAATGAATATCATGGAAGATATGCTGCTATAGAACTTTAGCGCAAATATCTGACTGATAAAATGAAAGGAAAATGAGAATATGATTAGTAGAATTATAGGGAAAGCAAAAGAAACTGCTAAATTTATAAGTAACAATCGAAAAATGTTTGACCCACGAAAAAACATTGATAAACAGACTATTCTTTATCTAATAGTAGGGATTTCGTGGTTGCTTCCAGTTTATGTAGATAATGGGAAAGCTTTCCATATGCATGTAACTGCAATGGCCCGTATCTTGCCTTCCAATTATCCTTTGCCAGGAATTTTGAAATGGGTATTATTTTTTGTTTTATTGATTTTGTATCTTTTTGTTATTATTTCTCCACTCTTATTGTACATAAATCACGTAATAGAAAAGCAAGAAAATTCAGGCCAATATGCAAAAAACAACGTGATTATTTGTCTTGCTTACATGGGCTTTTATCAATATATTCTTGCGGCACAGAAAAATACAACTATTATTACTGTTGTTGTAATAACTATTTTGATTTATTGTACTATTTTAAACTTTTCTATTGCAGAAAAAAACGGTGTTATCATATGGAACAGCAAAACGGAAAAAGCAGATATTGATTTATATGAAAAAGGCAAAAAACCAGTTATTATCTTATCTCTTTTTTTAATAGTTGCATTTATTGTTTTGCCTGTATGTAGTTCTGAGGGAAAGGTAAGCGACTCGTTTTTTAGTCTATCTGGTCCGCCAGAATATGCTAAAACTAACATATCTTTACTTAAATTAGCTAAAGGGTTTGAATATACCTCTCGTTATGAAGATCTTTTTGAAATTACAGAAAGGACAGTGAGCCTATTTGGGATTCCAATTGTGTTTTCCCTATTGATTATGCTTATTGCGATTTTAATAATTCATTACCACAACACTCGGAAACAACGTCCAAACATGCACTTGTTAAATCTTAATGTGTTGTTGTCTGCTATTTATTTAACTTTATTATCATCTGAATTTATAGGATTGATCATCTATCATAGTTCTGATATGACAATCTATTTCTTCTCGATGTTGATAATGGTTATTGCTGCCGTGCTTTTAGTCAAGGAATGTAAAAAGATTGCATCTGTAGATTTTGCCCAGATTGAACCATTATCAAATGCAATCAAAGTTGCATCTGATAAAGTTACAGAAACTACTGAAGTAATTAATCAAAACTTCGGAGAAGACTTACGCGAAGAAAATGAAGCAAAAGAATCTTCTCAGAAGCCGAAACAAAGATTCTGTACTAATTGTGGCGCTGAAATCATGGAAGGAAGCAAATTCTGTACAGAATGTGGTATGCCGATAGAAAATGATAAAAACGAGTAATTATACGAGGAATATGACATGGGAATAGAAAATAATACGCGTGAGATAGAAGTACAAAACCAGGAACTCCAGCGTGCCAATAGAGAACAGATAGAACAGGCAAACCAGGAACACGAAGAGCTTGGCAAAGTTTTAGATGGATTAGACACACTGGATAATGAGGCGGAGCTTGATGAAATAAGCGGAAATGAAGACATAAGTGAACAGGATGATACAGCATCACAACTGGATAAAAATGATAAAATTGAAGACGAAACTTCTGAACAGTTTGAAACTATAAACAATCCAGTTTATAATGAGGTAGAAAACAATGGTTTCAGTATTAACGATGTAAATCAGGCTGTTGATGCTAAAGAGGCATATGAAGCGGAAATCCGTGATATGAGTCAGGATGAATATCATGCCCAGAAGGAACTCGATCAGCGTGTTGAGGAAAATGGTAGTGAACCGAATATGACAGAGCCTTCGGTATTAGGTAATGACTTACATCAAGAAGAGGTATCGAATAAAGAAACAAGCAATCGTTCTCGATTAAATGAAGTGGAGCGGAATCCTGATGCTTCTTTTAAGAAAGATGAGGCTGACACTGTAAATCTTAATGAAATCCGAAGTAAATTTGATTCAGAAAACTTCACAGTTGAAAAATCTTATGATGTACGCGCATCAAAGGAAACAAGAGAACTTGCTGCAAAAGGCGATTCAGAGTTAGTTCCAATGGGTGAAGATACAAACAACCATCCAGAAGCAAAAGAATTATATTCAGAATCAGATGTTGCAAAGTTAAAAGCTGAGCGTGATAAAATTGAGAATCCGGAAAACAATACTGTGATGCAAAAGGTTCTTTGTCCGGATACTGGGAATATCAACGAAGATCTGGACAGGTACCTTAATCCTAAAAACAGAGATGGTAAAGAAATAGATGCTCAAGTATATGGATTTGTGTCAAAAGCAGAAGATAGTTCCCCGTTTACCCGCACACCTGAAGAATGTTATAATAATCTCAGATTAGATTACAAAGGAACAAACTATATAGATCCACAACAAGCGGTATACATAATGAGATATACAGATGGAACTAATTATGAAATTCCATATGGGAAACAATTTGAAGGGAATTGCGAAGACGGGGTTCCTTGTACTGGAAACGGCTACACCGGGAGCAGTAATCATATGATTCCTGAATACAAGGTAAAACCAATGGGAAACGGACAAGGAGCTATTGTAACAGATGGAGTCATCTATCGTATTTCCCCAAATGGACCAGAGACAGCTGTGGCTGAGTTTGATGAAGATTATAAAAAATTTGTTTTATGCAAATAGGGAGTGAAAATATACATGATAGCAAAATATAGAGGTCAGTTTTTTAATATTTCTTTAGTGAAACAACCAACGAGAATCTGGCGATACGATTATGTAGAAGGTTTCCAAAAAAAAGAAAAACCGAATGGGCTTTTGGTATATGAAAAAATCATTGATATTGCTGAGGTTGATGAAATATTTGAGGTTGGCTTTTCAGCAAAATGGCATGGGGAACAACTCGGTGCTAGTCTCTTAAGTGACAATAGGGTACAGCTTGTTACAAATAACAGGTCTTTTGCGAATCAGTTTACCATGGAAGAATTTGAAAGGGGAGTCTTTTGGACTTCTGTAAAAATAGAAGAATGTACAGATTTTAGAATGAAAAAAGATTATTATTTATCGAAGAGTTCTGAAACTATACAGATAACAGCAGATGAATTTAAAAGTTTGTATGTTGAATTAAGACAGAATCTTATTCCAAAGAGGAACTAAATAAAACAGGTAATAAAATATGTCTATTAACTCTTATTTTACTTGGCATTGATGGAAACGTCGGTGCCTTTTTTCTGCACAAAATTCTGGAGATCTATTTTATGCATATCGAAAAAATGAATGAAGAATGTTGATATCAAAACTGTGGATCCTGAGAGCTTGGTAAGCGTCAATTTTCTGACATATACTACTTGTATTAAAAAAATGCGAGGTTATTAAAATGAGATTACCTAAAATTCCAAGTTGCAAGATGCTATAAATGAGTACAATAATCCGGAGTTAACAGCTGAGGAAAATGATTTCATGCGTGGAGAATTCCAGAAAGAATATGACAGAAATAATTGGCCAGCGGAAGAATATACACATGAGCCAGGTAAAACATATTATGGAGATATTGCGGAAGCGTTTGGCAGCGGAGGAGGAACTCAGCTTGAGTTGCCTATGTCTGTTGAAAGCTTGAAGGAACTAGGAATGATACATGAAATATAGGAGGATTAAACGGTGAATAGAGAAGAGTTTTATAGAATTGTTAAGACAGAAGGGTTAAATAAATATAATATAGGTGATTCAGTAGAAATTCCTAAAGCAGCTAATGTTATAGGATGCACGAACGAGAATGGTTGGATTGTATATGAAACAGATGAGAGAGTTGGATTTCATGTTATTTCTCGCCACAGTTCAGAAGATGAGAGTTTAGAGGCGCTTCTTAATGAATTAAGAAATAAAAAGAGAAAAGAGGAAATATTCAAGAAACTACGTCGAAAATAAGAATATTAATTTGATAAAAGATTCAGATTTATAACGTAATATATTTTTTCTCATATTTCAGCCAGTGATCATTGGAAAAGGTCACTGACTGTATTTTATTGAAAAATTTATTTATTTTTTGTAATCAGTTTTTTCGTACCCTAAGAATATATGAAGGTGGAGCAGATCAATTTAATACTGCATTACCAGAATATATGTTAAAGAGAATTGGTGTCGAATATTAGGAGGTATAAAATCATGACATTTAATGAACTGTTAGAAGGAAAGGGTATAAAAAAGGACTCCATTTAAGGAATCCTAATGTTTTATGTCATATTTTATCCGATTTCTCTAGTATAAGTATACACAATTTTTGAAAGAGATTATAATCCCAACAATTGCTTCTTCTTCAAATCAAACTCTTCTTGTGTGATAATGCCCTCATCGAGCAGCTTCTTAAATTTTAATATTTCGTCAGCCGCAGAGACTTCATCATGAGGAGAACTCTCAGATTTCTGAGATTGCGTTATAATACTTAAGACAGATAATGCCTCTTGGGCCATAGGATAAATCATCTTATACAAAGCTCCATTCTTCTTTGTTTCTGCCTCAATAAAATTAACATACACTATCGGTGTTTTCATATCGTTTAAGGTAATTTTAATCTGAAGCTTCGAACAGGTAGCTTTATGCTTGTGCCCTGTAGAAGCACCTACCACAGCACCTACTCCACCAAATAACGCACCTCCAACAAGGGCTCTTCCTACACCGCCCTTCTCGATACTATTTCCATCCTCAAGCAATTCATATTCGGCAATTGCTGAATAATCAAAAATCTGCAGGTCACAAATCTCGCCTGTAAAACTGGTTTTTGGAATTGCAATTTTTTTATTTGCATCATCAAATTGGATGAATTTACCTATCTTTTTTGTGGCAGAAAAGGCTTCCACTTCCTCTTGATGCTTTTCCTGCTTCTGATCCTCCGCACCTACAATTCGTTGCAGTTCTTCTAAAGGGTACTTCTTCAATTTTATAAGTAGAATTTTATTCGCTGCCAGTTTCTTCGCACAATTCTTGCATACATAGACACCGTTGTATTTGGCAGAACTCTTTGACATAGCACCCGTTGGAGTTCCACAAATCGGGCAATCCTCTGTATTAAATATTCCCATGACACAAAACCTCCTTATCACGTATTAACCTTATGCATATTATAAATGTTTTCAATCCTTATTAACAGCTTTTTCATCCTTTTTTTCATGCGCACAAGTTGAAGCTCAAACTGAAGCTAACTTGTTTAGAATTAAGAAACAAATCGAATTGAACTAGATCTTATGAAAAAGTATTTCATAATACGTTTATTGAACTAAAAAAAGCAAGAATCTTTAAAAGAAATCTTGCTTTGTATGTTACCAGTTTTGTACGTAAACTTCTACTGAATCGTGGTCAGGAAGTTCATTTGATAATGGATTAATTTCAAATGCTTCTGTAGAACCAGCTTCTATATCGTTTAAATAAGTAGTTTCAGCAAATACTGATTTGTCACCAGATTTGTAAATAGCTGTAATAGCTATTCCGTCTAAATCTTTTTTACCCTTATAAGTAACTTCACCTGTTAATTTAGCACATGTATACTCTTGAGGAACTTCGGTAATATTCGTTGTTTCAAACACATTAGATTTAATTGCTTTTCTTGATGTGAATTTAGGTTTTTTTGCTTTAATTTCCACTGTTGTTGCAGGAGTATCACCTGTATCCATCATACTTGTTAGTACAACTGTATCTTTAGGAGCAATAGACATACCAGTTTGAGAACTTGAACCTAATACATTTCCTGATTCATCTTTTGCTGTAGCTGTAATAACTGGGAAATCAATGCTTTTCTTTTTGTCATTATTCTTAATTTTTGCCCAGAAATAAACATAAGCTGTATCGCTGTATTCATCCGTTGGTTGTACATAGTAACCACTATCAACAATTTCCAGTTTTGAAGCAGATTTCTTTTGCTTTTTTGCTTGAATTGTTGTTGCCTCCACATTAGTAGTTACAGGTACAGATAAACCTGTGACCATTGCACCGCAAACAACGCATGCTGCGATAACCTTTTTAATAGCACTTTTCATACATAACCCTCCATAATCGCATATATGTATGCGCATTCATTAATTAAATTATATCACAAACATAACCAAAATAATATCTGAGTAAAAAAAAGAGCTGGCAGAAAGGGTTAAGCGCCAGCTCTAGGAATTAGAAGTGTTGGATGATTTAACAAGGGTTATGATTTACGGCTCATCCAACTAAACCTAGTATAACAGTGTGTTATGTGTTTTTTCAACTATAATTTCAGCTTCTTGCTTAGACTGGAATAGCTTAGATTCTCTGACTCTGGTTCCTGCTGGAGTTTCGTCGTCGTTGAATTTTATCGTGCAAAAGCCAGAACCAGCCCTAATTACCGTAGCTTCTCTTATATGATATCCGTTAGCTATGAAATAGACGGTATCACCTACATTATATTTATTCATATGCATCCACCTTATCTCTAATGTAATTCAATCGTATCCTTAAGCCTTTACTTTTTCAACCTCAAATTGCGGTCTGACACTTTAAATGATGAGTAATTTTCAACCACGCTCATAAAACAAAGAAAGCAAGCAACTAACACGAATTTATACTTCTTGTGTTAATGCTTGCTAAGCTTTATCCATATTTTTCAACCACAAAATTCTGGAGGTCTATTTTTATGCGTATTGAGCAAATGAAGAATGTTGATATCAGAACCGTGGATCCTGAGAGCTTGGTAAACGTCAATTTTCTGACATATACTACTTGTATTTAAAAAAATGCGAGGTTATTAAAATGAGATTGCTTAACATTCCAAAGATGTATAAAGAAGAATTGTTGTATTCATATTTGCTCCGCCTGGCTGAGGCAAACGGATTTACAAACCCAAAAACCTTTTTCAATCATAGAGGAATTTTCCCTGATAAGGACGATACCAAACTCAGATTGGACTCCTTAGAGGATATCAGTTTTCTACTTCCGCGATTATCATCATATTATACCGGTGCAGAAATTATTGCTGACCATACAGTGTTGCCAGCATATCTGCCATTTATGAGTAAGGTGAAGCAGTACCTGACTGTTAATGCGATGGTGCGTAAGAAACGTGACTATCCAAACATTGTAGGACATATTATGGCAGGATATATTGATGATGTTTATGTGTGTCCGGATTGTCTAAAAGAAGGATATTATTTAAGGCGTGGACATCATCTGTATGGTGTAAAAACATGTCATAAACACAGAAGGCCGCTTATGAAAATAATAAGAGACAGGAAAGGAATGGCTGAACGGTTCGAACCGGTTACCGGTTTTGATTTAGAGGAGCAGGTCAAATATGCTAAGTTTGCGGATGAACTACTAAAGGCTAATATCAGTACGGATCTTTATACTGTAAGACAGGCATTAGGTGCAAAAGCGAAAGAAGAACCTGATCTTGAGGATAGATATCTTGAAATTATGACGAAACTTGGTTTTGAAAATCCGGAGGCATTAGCTTCTCGCATGTATAAAGAATCTACAATGATGAGGAATATCATTCTGGGAGAACGTTTCAATATTCTTATGTGTTGCGCATATGCTCTGTTCGGAGATGTTAAATCTTACCGGGAAGCAGTAGAAAAGCAGGGGAAGTATATCGTTCCAGAAGGATATACGGTTGCCGATAAAAGAGGCGTGATTCTTGAACTGAAACATAAAGCGTGTGGAACGACATTTGCTGCAACTGCATACGGGATAGAATCTGGATGGTCATGTCCCTGTTGCATGGAAAAGGATGAAGGAGAGATCTTTGATAAGATGATCCGGAATTCATCAAACGGTAGGTTTACAACAAAAGCAAAACTTACCGGATGGAAGGATGAAATGGAATTCTTTGATTACAGGAGAAGAGAAAGCTTTGTGAATACTCCGTATCAGGTACTGAAGATGGTTCCGGACGATATCAAAAACGGTACCTGCGAGACAACCCCGTTTGATGAGGTTGCAGCTAAGGTGCGAAGCTATGGCCCGTTTACGCTTTCTTCCTATACGAACGGCATTGAGGATGTAGTAATCACACATGACACCTGCGGGCATGAGTTTAGTGGACGTATCCATGCGTTTTACAAGGAACCTAGATGTCCGGTATGCAAAATACGCAAGGATAAATGGCTGCTGCATTTCGTGGAGGAAAGAACTTCCGGGCAATACAGCTTATTAGGTTTTCATAATGATGAAGCGGAATTATTGGATATGGATACGCGTGAAGTATTCAATATTGATAAGAAGAACCTTCTGAAAAGCCTGGGAAGTGGCGTATCAACAAACGCACTGCCAGTGACGAAGTATAACGAAGTGAGTCTGGATGGCTATGATTCTATGCATGCAAAAGTTGCAGTCTATCTTTTTACTCATTATCAGGAGAATGAGGATATCGACATCACAAAGCAGCAGATTGAAAATATTGATATTGAGCAACTGAAGATAATCTTTATGATCTTGAAAAAGAGAGGATATCTTGTTTCAAGAAGAATAGGTATCTATAGATTGAATATCTCTTCGGAAAAGCTGAAGCAGAAAACGGCAAAATCTGTGATACGAGAGTATATCAGTGAAACATATAAAATTGGAGATACATTTACTCTTAAGGAACTTCTGGGAAAAGAAGATATCAAATACAGAGCATTTGCAAAAGCACTTGGTGTTATGAGAGATAACGGTGAGATTGATATAGTAAAGCCTGGTATTTATAAGATAAAAGCATTTGCAGTTGAATATTTCTGATACACACTCAGGGCTCTGTTTTTAGAAAACATATTTACAATTGTAGATTATGTTGTTATATTTATGTAAAAGAAAGGACTTAACGAGAATTAGAATTGAAGGTTAACAAAAGCCGGAGAGGATATACTTTCTGGATCGGAAACTTTTTTGTTCAAAAAGCTTGGAATAAAACCCAAGTTCTCAATGTAAAAAGTATTATACTTGTAAGAGCTAGTATCCTAGCTCTTTTTCTTCAGGAGGCATTAATATGTATTATGGAAATATAAAAAAGAATGACATCGCAAATGGTAAAGGTGTGCGTGTAACACTGTTTGTATCGGGATGTACAAATCATTGTAAGAATTGTTTCCAACCAGAAACATGGAATTTTGATTATGGTAAGCCTTATACAAAAGCGACAGAGGATGAAGTTATTGAAGCTTTAAAGCCCAGTCATATTGCCGGCTTGACATTGTTGGGTGGAGAGCCATTTGAACCAGAAAACCAAAGAGAATTGGTCAAGCTTTTACGTCGTGTTCGCAAAGAATTACCTGAAAAGAATATTTGGTCTTTTACTGGATTTATTTTGGATCAGGATTTATTAGATGGTGGTAGAAAACATTGTGAAGTAACCGATGAAATGTTATCTTTATTAGATGTTTTAGTGGATGGTCCATTTAAAGAAGAAGAGAAAGATATTACACTAGCATTTCGTGGGTCAAGAAATCAAAGAGTGATTGATATGAAGAAATCCTTAGAAGAAAAGGAGATTGTATTGTATATGGAATAAGTTGGAAGTTGAATCTTCCAATTTTTTTATCAATTGTTAAGAAAATTTGATATAATGATTCCATGAACTATAGTGTGATTGTTTTAGCTGCAGGAAGAGGCAGCCGAACGAATTTAGATTACAACAAAGTATTTTATACTTTTGAAAATGGGCAAACTGTTCTGAATAAGAGTCTGTCTGTTTTTTTATCAGATGATGATTGTAAACAAGTTGTACTTGTTTGTGCAGATTATGAAAAGGATTATGTCACTGAAAAGTATCTATATGATTCTCGAATTCAAATTGTAACAGGAGGAAAAACACGACAAGAAAGTGTATACAATGGATTACAGATTGTAAATCAGGATTACGTCATGATTCATGATGGGGCTAGACCTTTTGTTGAGAAGAAATGGATCTTTGAATTGAAACAAACATTAGAAACTGAAGATGCATGTTTATTAATGGTTCCAAGTGTGGATACTACTAAAATTGTTGTGAATGGCTATGTTAAGGAGTCGTTGGAAAGAAAGCTTGTATATCATGCACAGACTCCGCAATGCTTTAAAACAGATTTAATTAAGGAATGTCATCAAATCGCAAGAAATAAACAAGTAGAAGCAACGGATGATGCCCAGCTTGTAGAGTGGTTTGCGGATGTGAAAGTAAAAGTAGTATTATCAAGTTTCACAAATAAAAAAATAACTTTGCCAGAAGATTTAAAAGGATAGAATAGAGGTATAAAGATGGAATATTCAGCGTTGGTATTTGATGATTGTAATGAAGTAGAAGACACGTATGACATGCTGCTAGAAACAATTGATTTGTTTGCGAATGATGAAAATTGTACACAAATTGTTGTGAGCTGTAAAAGTGTATGGACATTAAGACTTGCGACTGCACCAAAAAACAAGGTGATGCTTGTACAGAGACCGGATCGTCCTTATGTTGCTTTATTGAATGGCTTAAAGGCTATTAAACAGGAAAATGTAGTTGTGACAGGAATTTCGACAAAACATACATCTGAAAATATTGACGAACTTCTAAATCATTTATCAAAGTATCCTGCTATTCAATTTGATAAAGATTTACAGGCATTCGATACAAGATTATTGATGTTCTGTTTACAAAAGGCAATTGAATCCAATTTAGCAATTACATCTTATGCTGAGGCGGTTACACTTGCGGATACACCACTAGAATTTATTTAATGATACGGCGATTGTCGTATCATTTTTAATAAAACTTTAATAATTAAAAAATATAAAAGGTAGTACAATAAGAATATGCAAAAAAAAAATACAGTAGAACCCATAATCTCGAAAAGTTATCGTGAAATTATTCAGCAACATGTATTCACATTGTTTAATGGAATTAATGTGATTCTAGCCATTTTTGTCTTCTTTACTGGATCTTATCGCAATATGTTATTTATGATTACAGTAATCTTGAATATGCTGATTGGCTTGTTTCAAGAAATACGCTCGAAACATATGCTAGATAAGCTTTCCTTATTAAATCAGGCAAAGATTCACGTTCTTAAAGATAATCAAGAAGTTGAAGTTTATATTCAAGACGTAGAAGAAAAGGACATTCTTGTTCTTCATGCAGGGGATGAAATATGTTGTGATGGTCATATTTTGTCTGGAAACATTGAATGTAATGAATCGATGTTGACTGGTGAAAGTGATGCCATTTATAAAAAAGAAAATGATACATTGCTAAGTGGTAGTTTTGTGGTCTCAGGAAAATGTTATATGATGGCAGATAAAGTAGGACAGGATACCTATTCTTATTCAATCTTAAAGCATGCCAAACGATTTAAACGATATCCAAGTCAATTACGAGATTCTATTGATACCATTATTAAATGGTGCACCTATATCTTGATTCCACTTGGCTGTGCCTTATTTATCAAACAGCTTATTAAGACAAATTATACAACAGCTACATTGAATACCGTAGCTGCTGTTGCAGGTATGATTCCTGAAGGACTTGTATTTTTGACAAGTGTTGCCTTGGCAATCAGTTCGTTTAAGCTAGCTAAACAAGATGTTTTAGTGCAAGAACTCTATTGCATAGAAACATTGGCTCGTACGGATACATTGTGCCTAGATAAAACTGGTACATTAACGCAAGGAAAATTAAGTGTATGCCATGTAGAAGCCTTAGAAAAGGTAGATGGAATCATTGGGGATATGATGCAGGCTTTGCCCGATGATAACGCAACAGCCGTAGCATTGAGAACCTATTTTAACAAACAAAATCATAATAAAGTGATTTCATTTGTGCCTTTTTCCAGTCAAAGAAAATATTCAAGTGTTACATTTGAAGATGGGGAATATAAATTAGGGGCGTATTCTTATATCGCAAAAAATAAAAGTATTCGTGTTGAAAAACAAATCGAAGAGTATACAAAACAAGCCATGCGTGTAGTTGTATTAATGAAAAATGATTTTGTTCTGGCATATATATGTTTGCGAGATGAATTAAGGCCAGATGCCAAGGATACGTTAAATTTCTTTAAAAAGCAGGGTGTCGATATAAAGCTGATTTCTGGGGATGATCCCAAAACAGTACAAGCCTTAGCTAAAAAAGCAGGTTTTGAATCTGAAAGTATAGATATGTCTTGTGTTCAAGATGTAGAATCCGTAGTCGATTCCTATTCTATTTTTGGGCGTGTTACACCTGAACAAAAGAAAGAGCTCGTTCTGGCATTAAAGAAAAGAAACAAAACAGTTGCAATGACAGGGGATGGCGTAAATGATGTTATGGCTTTAAAAGAAGCAGATTGCTCCATTGCGATGGGAAGTGGTTCACAAGCATGTAAAAGTGTAGCTTCTTTGGTGCTGTTGGAAAATCAAATGAACGCATTACCTGTTATCTTATATCAAGGTAGATGTGTTATTAATAATATTCAAAGAACAGCTTCTTTGTTTTTAGTCAAAACATTGTTTTCCATTGGACTATCCTTATTAACACTTGTCTGTTTGAAGAATTATCCATTTAAACCCATCCAATTAACTTTGATTTCCGCTTTGGCAACAGGAATACCTAGCTTTATATTGACCTTAGAACCCAATGGAAGCATTGTGAAAGGCGATTTTTTAAAGAATGTTTTTTCAAAAGCCATTCCAGGAGCTGTCTGTGTTATTTTAAGTGTCATTGGAGTATCAATTGTAGGACATTTTGTACCTGTTTCTTCCAGTCAATATTCAACAATGTGTACCATCCTTGCCGGTGTGAATGCACTAGTCGTATTGATACGTGTCTGTGTGCCGATGACGACACTAAGAAAAATACTTGTCATTGTGATGTGCTCTATTTTCTTATGTGCTATGGTACTATTTAAACATTTCTTCTACATAGTAAATTTAACATGGTATCAAGTTGTATATGTTGTGATCAATATATGTTTGATTCCATATATATTAAATGTAGTATCCTTTTGGGTAAAATATAAAATACGGAATTTTAAATAAAAAAAGTCTGGTTTTCCAGACTTTTTGTCTATTCCCAGACTTCTTCCGCAATTTCTTTAACTAATTTCACTTTAGCCCATTGTTCTTCTTCAGTCATGACATTACCTTCTTCAGTAGAAGAAAAACCACACTGTGGACTTAGGCAAAGCTGTTCTTTTGGCACATATTTCTCTGCCTCTTTAATTCTATTCTTAATCTCATTTTTATTCTCTAATTCTGGAAATTTTGATGTGATCAAACCCAAAACAACCTTTTGATCTTTGATATAACGAAGTGGAGAAAAGTCTCCTGATCTTTCTGAATCATATTCTAGAAAGAATCCATCCACTTTACAATGACCAAATAAAGTTTCTGCCACAGGTTCATAACCACCAGATGAGAACCATGTGGATCTGAAGTTCCCTCTACAGATATGCATTGTGATTGTCATATCTTCTGGCTTTGCCTCTAATGCAAGATTAATCATATCCACATAAGCTTTTGCGATTTCTTCTAAATCTAAGCCTCTTTCTTTATATGCTTTTCTTTTGTTTGCATCACAAAATTCACCCCAAGATGTATCATCTAGCTGTAAATATCTGCATCCGGCATCATAGAATGCACGAATAGCCTTTTGGTAAGCGTAGGCAATATCGTGATATAAGACGTTCATGTCTTGATAACAATCAATTGGTGTATATTCTTCACTGCGCACGCAACAAATCAAATGTAACATAGATGGAGATGGAATGGTCATTTTACAAAGTGTGTCTTGCGCAATGCTTTTCAAATATTTGAAATGTTCTAAAAATGGATGATTTCCAAAATCAATTTTATCTACAATCTTTAATGTTGCAGCCTTTGGTTGATGCCCTTTAAAATGCACAGACCAATGATCAGCCTTAATTTCTTCTACGCCATCTAAATCGGCAAGAAAATCCAAATGCCAATATCGCCTTCTGAATTCTCCATCCGTAACGGCTTGAAGCCCTACTTCTTTTTCTTTTGTGACTAGCTCCTTGATGGCTTTATCTTCAACGGCTTTTAATTGTTGCGTATCAATCGTTCCATTCGCAAATTCTTCTCTAGCTTTTTTAAGGTAGTCAGGACGCAAAAAGCTTCCGACTACATCATATTTAAATGGTGCTTGTACTGTCATATTCAAATCCTCAACTTTCGTTGGGTTAAGTCTACCATATTTGTAGAGTATAGAATAATCAAAAAAATCTTTATGTTGTTATAGCTAAAAAATATAAAGAAAAAGTCTGGATTTCCAGACTTATCTTATCCCCAGACTTCTTCAGCAATTTCTTTGACTAATTTTACTTTAGCCCATTGCTGCTCTTCTGTTAGTTTATTTCCAATTTCACATGACGCAAAACCACATTGTGGACTTAGACATAAGTTTTCTAAAGGTACATATTGACTTGCTTCTTTAATACGAGCAATAACGGCATCTTTGTCTTCTAATTCAGCAGATTTTGTAGTGACTAAACCAAGAACAACTTTTTTATCTGATGTTATTTCTTTTAAAGGTTCAAATCCACCAGAACGAGCATCATCAAATTCTAAGAAGTACGCATGTACATTTTCTTTTGCGAATAAAGTTTTTGCGACGGCATCATAAGCACCACTTGAAGCATAAGTCGAGTGAAAGTTACCACGACATACATGGGTGTTGATAACTAAATCTTCTGGCTTTCCTTCAATGGCTAGATTGTTGATACGTAAGAATAACTCTTGCACCTTCAACAAACCATCTTGATCTGTTTGGAAGAATAAAGGTGCTTTTTCATCCACTAACATGCCCCAAGAACAATCATCGAATTGAATGCATCGACATCCTGCATCATATAATTGTTGAATAACTACTTTATAGCCATTCGCAATATCTTGAACCAATTCTTCTGTATCTGCATAATATTTTTTAGTATTTTCCATCGCAAAAGGAAGAATCATTTGTTCAAAAAACTGTGCAGGAGCTGGAATGGTTTGTTTGGCAATTGTGTTTTCATCTTCAAATTGCTTCACAAATTTAAAATGTTCAACAAATGGATGTGTCCCATTCACACCTACTTTTCCCGTAATATAAGTGTCATCAATCATGGCAGCCTCACCGTGGAATGGAAGGCCAGTCTTAGTTGGGGTATGAGATACGCCATCAAATCCCCACATGAAATCTAAGTGCCAAGTTGCACGTCTGAATTCTCCGTCGGTAATAACATGAAGTCCTGCTGCTTTTTCTTTTTGAATCAAATCTGTGATGCATGCATCTTCAATTTTTGTAAGTTCATCCTTTGTGATTTTTTTTGCCTCGAAATCTTTACGAGCCTGTTTCAATTTTTCAGGTCTTAAAAAGCTTCCGACTACATCATATTTATATGGTGTTTGTACTGTCATAATCAAATCCTCAACTTTCGTGTGTGTTCAGTCTATCATAATTGTAGAGTATAGAATAATTGAAATATTCTTTAGATTGTTATAACTAAAAGCTATAATAAAAGACCAAATTATTTGGTCTGTTCAATATATTGTATTAGGTGGTTTAAGTAATTTTTAGCCATACTTGATAATGAGCCGTCACATATATATCCGATTTCCATAACTTCATCACTTTCAAGAGGAATGGAAACAATATTGTCTCCATTTAGATCCGTACTTAAAATACCAGAAGAAATGGTATATCCATTCAATCCTATTAATAAATTAAATAAGGTAGCTCGATCGGAAACAATAATACTCTTTTTCGAGGGTTGCGTACTATGCAATTCTTCTGAGAAGTAGAAGGAGTTGTTGATTCCTTGTTCATAAGTAAGTCGTGGATAGTTTTCTAAATCTTCCATCTTTACTGTTTTTTTTCTAGATAGAGGATTTGTCTTAGATACAAATACATGGGGCTTTGCTTCAAACAACTTTGTAAATGTTAGATGTTCTTTCTTTAAAATACTTCGAATGACTTCTTTATTGAAAAATGAAAGGTAAAGAATGCCCAATTGGCTTCGATGATTTTTTACATCTTCAATAATATCATTGGTTCTTTGTTCTCTTAAAGAAAATTCATATTCATTTTGATTGTATTCTTTTACTAGGGCAACAAAGGCATTAACGACAAACGCATAATGCTGGCTCGAAATCGCAAATACAGTTCTGGCTGGTGCTGTGTTTTTGTATTGTTCTTCTAAAAGATTAGCTTGTTCAATGACTTGCCTTGCATAACCAAGAAATTTTTCGCCTTGTTCAGAAAGCAAGATTCCTTTGTTTGTACGTGTAAATAAACAGATGGACATTTCTTCTTCTAAATCATGAATGGATTTAGAAAGAGAAGGCTGAGATATATATAGGACTTTGGCTGCGGAATTAAAAGATCCAGATTCAACAACCTGGATCACGTAGCGCAATTGTTGCAACGTCATTAGTCAACAAGTGTGATTGTTTCAATCACTTGAGGATTTCTTGGACGGTCGTTGAAAGTTGTTGGAGTTTTTGCAATTTTATCTACATTTTCCATACCTTCAATAACTTTTCCAAACGCAGCATATTCACCATCTAAATGAGGAGCATCCTGGTGCATAATGAAGAATTGACTTCCAGCACTATTTGGATCCATAGCACGAGCCATAGATAAAACACCGCGAGTATGTTTTAAATCGTTTTTAAATCCATTGGATGCGAATTCACCATGAATTGTATATCCAGGTCCACCTGTACCATTTCCAATAGGGCATCCACCTTGAATCATAAATCCTTTAATGACACGGTGGAAAGTAAGCCCATCATAAAATTTCTTTTCGATTAAGTTCAAAAAGTTTTGAACTGTTTCAGGAGCAATCTCAGGATACAATTCAGCCTTGATTTGATCTCCATTTTTCATTGTGATTAAAATGTTTTTTGTTTCCATGTCTAATTTTCCTCTCTAATATATTGGATTGCGATACAACGTAAACCAGTATGTACGGCAATTACGGAACTAATATAGTTTATATGAATATGCTCTTCGGGTACACCCTTTTCGATAAAACATTTTTTAAAGTGATTGGCCCCCTCTAAAAAGTCTGAGTGAATAATATAAATATGTGTATGTTGTACATCAATCTTATCAATGATTGTATCCATCGCATATGCATCCGCTCTTTTTTCTGTACGCACCTTGTTTAATACATCAATTCTTCCTTCTGTACTTTTGTTTATATGTAAAACTGGATATATCTTTAATAAACCTGCAAGTGTAGCGGCCATAGGTGTTAATCGTCCGCCACGTTTTAAATGTTGAAGGTCTTTGACTAAAATCAAAGAATTTGAATCGTCAATGACAGGTTGAATGATGCTTAAAATCTCTTCGGAAGATTTATTCTTGTCAACAAGTTTTTTGATCCAAATGGCCACATGCTTTTCTAGTTCACACGTACTATAAAGATCAATAACATGAACATTCATTTCTAATTCGCGTGCAATACTTTGCATAGTTGATGCATTTGTAGATAATCCATTTGTCAATGGAACCGCAAAGACTGTATCATATTCTTTTTTCAGCTCTTCAAATAAATCATAGATTCTCTGGTATGCTACCATACTTGTTTTTGGCATTTTACCCTGTGCTAATTCTTTATATATATCCTGTGTAGAAATCTCAAGAGTATCTTGATAAGTTGTATCATCGATAGTGATCTGTAAAGGTAGCAGGTAGATACCTAATTCTTTTGCCTCTTCAAAAGATAGATTTGAACCTGTGTCTGTTACAACGGCAATTTTTTCCATTCTAGAATCCTCGAATGGTTTGGGCATCGATGTTTGTGATGATTTCAACTGCAAGCTTTACGGCGTTTTCATAGTCTTCTTGTGAACAAATGCCAAATGAGGCATGCGCAAAACGAACAGGAATACCAATGATAATGGTTGGTATGTTATAGCGATGTGTAATACCTGCGTTTGTTCCTCCACCTTTTCTTACACTTTCTTGAACAGGAATGTTCTTTTCGTGTGCTAAATCAATCGCATAACGCATAAAACGAGGGCTTGTGATGTAAGAACGATCGAACCAACGTAACATAGGACCTTTTTTCAAGGCAGATTGAATCATGTAGTCAGGTTCAAATGTATCATCACTAGGACAGCCTTCAAAACAAATCGCAATATTTGGATTTAATGTTTTAATAGCTGTATCCATACCTCTTTCACCAACTTCTTCTTGTGTTGTCAAAGTGGCTTCAATATTGTGATTTACATCCTTTAATTGGTGTAAAACATCTAAAACGGCTGCACATCCAATACGGCAGTCAAAAGCTTTACCTAAGAAAATTTTGTGAGCTTGATCATATTGACAAGTTACGGCAGGACACATAAAATTTCCAATTGAAATATGGAAATCTTCTTTTACTTCTTTATCACTTGTAGCACCTACATCGATAACTAAATCATCAAAGTCAACTTTTCCATTACGCTTTTCTTCGGATAAGAAATGAACAGGTTGGCTGGCGACAATACCCGTTACTTTTTCACCCTGATTATTTAAAATCCATACTTCACCAGATACGATATTTTTTGGATCCCATCCACCAAGTGGTAAAAAGCGAATTGTACCATTTGGTTTGATGGCCTGCACAATAAAACCAACTTCATCCGCATGGGCATCCAACAAAATTGTTGTTTCATGTTTTTGATCTTGTTTAAAGTGCATATACGTATTACGCATTGTATCGTCGTGAACGTCACAAATATCTTTGACATCTTCCACCGCAAGTTTAGACACTTCGTCTTCCATGCCACTTGGACCAAAGGCAGTAGATAAGTCAATAATTCGTTTTATTTTTGAATTCATATACATTTCCTCCATAAATTTGTTAATATTATAGCACAGATACATAATTGTGGATGTGATTCTAGTCAATTGAAAGAAAATGTATTTGGACAAAGGACTGGGATAATTGTATCTTACTCAAAAAGGAGATTTTAAATGAAAAAATTAATGTCAAAATTCCAATTTAGAAGTATATATAAAACAATCGTATTAACTTTAATTTTATGCTTTTTATACAACATCGCATACGTATTCATGAGTGCTTCAGACATGAATGTATATGTAAGACAAAGTCTAGAAGTTGGGTTGAGCTTATTATCAAGTCTAGGCTGCTATTTTATTTGTACAAGAATTTGGAAAAAGAAGAATTTTTCTTTTCAGACAATATTTAAAGTGCTATTGCTTCAAGCCATCTATATTTTAATTGTGAGTGGAATTCTTACAAATTTAGTGAATATCTGTACAAAGAATATGGGGTTAATGTTGGTATTGCAGCTTATGAGTGCATTTTGTTTAGTCGTAATGGTGCCGTTCCAATTGATTTTTTATTATGGTTTGATCCATGATAAAAATTTAAAAGAATTCATTCCTATGGCTATCAAGAAACATCAAAAATCGATGTTGAACTGGTATTGTACATTATTAATTTGCATTATTATATTTGATACAATGACAGGTGGCTTATTTAGTGCGGCTCAAGGCTTTAATGCACAAAGTATTTTGGTTGGATCTATGTATATGGGCAATCCAATGATGTCATGGATGATGTATTTATTTTTGGGTGTCAGTTTTTCATCCACTTTGGCATCGATGTTTACTTATTTATTTATGAATTTTTTAATGGGCTTTTTCTATTGCATTCTAGAATTAAATTATGTTTCATATGTAGGAAGTCGTTTAGATGCAGATTAATGAGTTAAAAATTACAAGTCGAAGACTAGGTTTACTTGTAAAGATGAATATTCTAACTGTAGAGGATCTGTTGAAATATTATCCTTTACGCTATGATACAGTTCAGATATTACCATATGCAGAGTGGAACGAAAAAGAAAACGTTGTATTCCAAGGCTTGATCTGTTCACCAGCTCGTGTGATTCGCTTGTCAAAGAATCGTTCAATGACAAAATTTAAGGTGATGTCATGGAATGAAGAATTGAATATTACTTTGTTTAATCGTCCTTGGCCATCTCAATTTGGCTTTGGTAAGACTATTACGATTTTTGGACAATATCAAGGGAATAATAATGTGATAGCTACTACATATAATTTTAAACCACTTGATCAACAATTGGGTTTACATCCTGTATATCCATTGATTGAAGGACTGAAACAATCGGATATTCAGGCTATTATGAAGGAAGCTTTAAATCATGTGGATGTTATGCCTCAGCGAGTTCCTCAAAGATATATTGAAAAGTATAAATTGTTGGATATTTCTACAGCCTATAAGTGGATTCATTTTCCGGAAAATGAAAAGCAGCTGCATGCAGCGATTCGTACTTTAAAATATGAAGAATTTTTATGTTTTCAATGCGTAATGCAGTCGATGCATGAAAAAAAGGAAATCAAGAAGGCGAAAAAATTCCCAGTTCGTACAGTGAAAAAATGGATTTCAGATTTGCCTTTTGAATTAACGAAGGATCAGCTTTCGAGCATCGATGATATTCTATTGGATTTAAAAAGTACAAATGTTATGTTTAGACTTGTCCAAGGAGATGTTGGCTGTGGAAAAACTATCGTGGCTCAAATTAGTATGTTTGCCAATCAGCTGGCAGGGTATCAATCGGCATTGCTTGCACCAACGGAAATTTTGGCAAGACAACATGTGGAAAACATGCATAAATTAGGCTTAGAAGCAACTTTATACGTATCAAGTTTACCTGTTAAAGAAAAAAAGGAAATATTAGAAAAGCTTGCGGATGGACACATTCAAAATGTAGTTGGAACTCATGCTCTATTTCAGGAAAATGTAGCCTTTCATAAATTAGGTTTAGTGATTGCGGATGAGCAGCAGCGTTTTGGTGTGAAGCAAAGAAGATCGTTATTAGAGAAGGGAAAGTGTGTGGATTTTTTAATGATGTCCGCAACACCAATTCCTAGAACATACGCTCACTTTTTATATGGCGATATGGATATTAGTTCCATTCATACGATGCCTTCAGGAAGAAAGCCGGTTGTCACAAAGTATTTTAAAACCTCAAGTATGAAGCCTGTATTAAAGGATGTCTTAGACTTTATTCATGAAGGTAGACAATGCTACGTTGTGTGTCCAGCTATTGAAGAGAATGATGAATATAAAATGCGCAATGTCTTTGAAATCTATGAGGGAATGACAAAAACATTGAAGGATGTACGTATTGGTTTACTGCATGGAAAAATGTCGAGTCAGGAAAAAGAAGAAACAATGGATAAGTTTTCAAGACATGAATTAGATATATTGGTTTCGACTACGGTTATTGAGGTAGGAATCGATGTTGCGAATGCGAGTGTCATGGTTATTTATGATGCACATCGCTTTGGATTAAGTACGCTACATCAGTTAAGAGGGCGTGTAGCACGTGACAAAAAACAAGGCTATTGTTATTTATTGTCGGCTTCAAGTGATCCGCAGGCCGTTGAGCGTTTAAAAAAGATGGAAGAATTAAAAGATGGGTTTGAAGTATCCAATTATGATTTGCATATGCGAGGTCCAGGTGATATCTTAGGAATAAGACAGAGTGGAATGCCTTGTCTTGTGTTTGGTGATTTTGAAAAAGATCAGGCTATGATGGAAACGTGTATTCATGATGCGAAAGAGATCATACAAGATCAAGTGGATGTAGATCTATTGTTGTATATTTCAAAGGCAATTGAGAATGCGCAATATTTTGATTAGGAGTTTGAGAATGGATAAACAGAAAATTGAGAATAAAACAATATATTTTATCAGCTTATTAAGCATGGTATGTATCCTTGTTTTGATCGCATATTTCTTTTTTATGCGTAATGTTGAAATTGACATTATGGAAAATGCACAATATAGCTATGTAGGTGAAAATGGCAATGCGAGTGTTGCCGTTAATCCAAAACAAGGGGATTTAAACCAAAGAATGCAGGATTTTTTGAATTCTGTAAAGTATGAAGTGAGTCCGAATACGGATTTATCAAATGGAGATACCATTCATGTTACGGCAACCTATGATGAGGCTTTGGCCAATCAATACCATTACAAGCCTAAAAGTGTAGAGGCAGATGTTAAGGTGGAAGGACTTGCCAATCGATATAAGGCATTAGAGGATATTCCTAAGTTTTTGATTACAGATGGAAAAGATGCCGCTATTGAATATGTAAAGGACAATGATGATTCTATATATAGCTTGGAGGGTAAAAAAGAAAAGACGCCAAGTCTTGATAAAGTGAAGATTGTCTATTCTGCCTATTTAAAATCGAATCAAAAAAATAACAGTGATCGATTTGTATATATTGTGTATATGAATTATTCTTCAGAAGTTCTTTACTATATGGTTTGTATTCCAAATATCAATGATTCAAATGAAATTGATACGCATAATATATATGGAGAAAAGGCGTATCTTACTCAAGATGAATTGGATGGCAAGGATTTTGCGGGATATGTGAATCGTGTGTATTCATCGAAATATCAAATCGAGGAAAATAAATAAGAAGCCAAGCGGCTTCTTATTTTAGTTTATTCATTAATTCTTCAAAATCTGGTTTTTCAATTTCATGAAATTCAATCGTTACACTATCGTTTTCTTTATAACGAGGAATCAAGTGAACATGGAAATGATTCACACTTTGTCCGGCAGCTTCATGTACGTTAGTTAAAACGTTAATGCCATCGCAATGTAAAACAGTTTCTAATTTGTTAGCAAGCTTACTTGCGACTTCAAATACATGGTTGCGTGTTTCATCCGGACAATCTAAGAAAGAATCGCAGTGTTCTTTAGGGACAACTAGAGTGTGTCCATAAGAAGTTGGATTGATGTCTAGAAAAGCAATGACGCTTTCGTCTTCATAAATTTTATTGCTAGGAATTTCACCTTTAGCGATTGAACAAAAAATACACATAATTTAAAGTCCTCCTTATTTAAAATGATACATCGTTTTATAAAAAATGAAAAGCCAGACTAAGGGGGTGTCTGGCTCTTCAATAAGGGGATAGAAAATAGTATGAATACCATTAACTGATTTCATACCGGCAAGGTCTTCAAACTCCTTGCTTGTATAGAAGTATATCATAAGTTGTGTCAAATAAAATGTGAAAATTGTGGGAAAATATGTGATATTAAATAAAACTAGTAAACCACCCCCACTTTTGGCGCTTTTTTGTCTTTTTTTGGAAGAATGTATGAGCTTGTAAAGGATAAAAATGGGAAAATTTGGTTTTTTCATGAAATATAAATATTGAGAAGTAGATTTATGCTATAATGTAAACTAAGCGGAGGTTTTGAGATGATTGTAAAAACCATTCATGAAATAGCAAATATGATGCATGCAAGTGTGCATGGTGATATTGATGATACAAAAAAAATCCATGGTGTTGTGATTGATTCACGACAAGTGACAAAGGATGTTTTATATGTACCAATTATTGGTCAAAGAGTTGATGGACACACTTTTGCTAAACAAACAATAGAAGATGGTGCTTTGATTAGTTTGTGGCAAAAGGATCATCATCCATATCCAGATTTTCCCGTTATCTTAGTAGATGATACATTAAGGGCAATGCAAGAACTTGCGAAAGCCTATCTAGATGAATTACATCCATTAGTTATTGGAGTTACGGGATCTAATGGAAAAACAAGTTGTAAAGATATGTTATATAGTATTTTCTCACAGGAGAAAAAGACGCAGAAAACATTGGGAAATCGTAATAGTGAAATTGGCCTTCCATTAACTATTTTTGAGTTCGATGAAGATATAGAAGTAGCCATTTTAGAAATGGGAATGGAAAACAAGGGTGAGATTACTCAGCTTACATCGATTGCGCGACCAGATATTTCTGTGATTACATCCATTGGTTCGGCTCATATGGAAAATTTGGGCGGAAGAGTGCAGATTGCTCAGGCTAAATGTGAGATTTTAGAAGGCTTAAAAGACAATGGCTTATTTGTTTATAACTATGAAAGTAAAGAGATGCAAGAGGTGCTTCCTACATTAAATACGGGAAATAAAAAAATTGTTTCCTTTGGACATGGTGGAGATGTTTCTATCACAAGTTCAATTGAATATGGGAAGGATGGAATAGTTTTTAACTGCAATATTTTAGATGTGCCTGTACATTTACATGCGTTTGGTGATTTTCAGGCAATGAATGCATTGCCGTGTATCTATATCGCAAAGGCATGTCATCTTAAGGAAGAATCAATTCTTAATGGATTGGCGCACTTAGAAATGACTAAGATGCGTACACAGTTGATTCCAGTTCAGAATGCTTATATTTTAGATGATACATATAAATCGAATCCAGAAAGTGCAAAAGCAGCCATTGATACGCTGATGGTATTGCCGGCTAGAAAACATATCGCTATCTTATCGGATATGCTGGATTTGGGTAGTGAAGAAAAACAGTTGCATTATGATGTAGGTGAATATGCCAAAGAAAAGGGTGTAGATGCATTATACTGTACGGGGCCTCTTTCTAAAGAAACAAGCGATGGTTTTAATGGAAATTGGTATGAAACAAAAGATGAGATTTATGAAGCCGTTAAACCTTTATTAGAAGAAGATTGTGTGATTTTAATTAAGGGTTCAAGAGCGATGAAAATGGATACATTAGTAGATGCTTTTAGGGGGAATGACAATGAGTAAATTACGTTTAGGTGTCGTATTTGGAGGACAAAGTAGTGAATATTCTGTTTCATTACATTCAACAGCTTCCTTTTTACGTCAGATTCATGCAGACAATTATGAAATGACATTGATTGGTATCAATAAAAATGGACATTTCTATTTATATAACGGAGATATTGATTCAATTGAACATGATACATGGGAAAATGAAACAACATGTGTATCATGTGCATGGGTAAATGGGGGAATCATGCCTTTAGATGGTTCTAATTCAGTGATTGAGCTAGATTGTGTTTTCCCTGTATTACATGGAAAAAACGGAGAAGATGGATTGATTCAAGGTTTACTTGAATTAATGAATATCCACTATGTTGGCTGTGATGTTATGTCAAGTGCGATGTCTATGGATAAAGAAATCATGCATATTTTATGTAAGGAAGCAAATATTCCTTGTGCAGATTATGTTTGTTTACACGCAAATAAAGAAAATCCAACATTTGAACAAATTCAAGAAGAGATTCCATTGCCATGGATCGTAAAACCATGCAATGCGGGTAGTAGTTATGGTGTACATTTTGTCAACAACAAAGAAGAGTTCGAAAGTGCATGTAAAGATGCTTTCTTCTATGATGGTAGAGGCAAGATCTTAGTTGAAAAAGTAATTAAGGGCTTTGAGATTGGTTGTGCAGTCATGGGAAATGAAGAAATCTTTACAGGTTCAGTTGACGAAATTGAAATTACGGGTGGATTCTTTGATTTTGAAGGTAAGTACGAAATGAAAGGAGCCGCTATCTATTGTCCGGCTCGTATAAGTGAAGAAACTTTTAAACAAGCTCAGGATTTAGCGCGTAGAACATATATTGCCATGAATTGCTGTGGTATGGCACGTGTGGATATGTTTGTAACAGAAGATAAAGAAGTTGTATTAAATGAATTGAATACCATTCCAGGATTAACCGCAACATCTCGTTATCCATCAATGATGAAGGAAGCTGGTATTGAATTTGCGGATTTAATTGATAAGTTGATTGATTTGGCTATGCAAAGGACGATTGGAGCATGCTAGAAGCTTATAGTCGGGCTTGGACAGAAATCGATTATGATGCGATCAGTCATAATGTGAATGAGGTTCGAAAGCTTGTAAAGAAAACAAAAATTATGGGTATTGTCAAAGCTAATGCGTATGGCTTAGGTGATGTAGCCTGTGCGAAGGCTCTACAAAAATGTGGTGTGGATTATTTTGGCGTTTCAAGTGTAGATGAAGCTTTGAATTTAAGAAATGCAGGTATTCAGGATAATATTCTAATTTTAGGATATACACCAAGTATGCATTTTCATTATCTTCATGAACAAAACATTGTTCAATCTTTAGTATCGATTGAATATGCAAGAGAATTAAATCAATATGCTAAAGACAATGGAGTAAAGATTCGTTGTCATTGTAAAGTAGATACGGGTATGTGTCGTACTGGTATCGTATATCAACAACAAGATAAGCATATTGAGGATATCTATGAAGAATATCGTATGGAAAATCTATGTGTAGAAGGCATCTTCTCACATTTTCCAGTAAGTGATTGCTTAGATCAAGATTGTACAGAATTCACGACTCGACAAATTCAGCTTTTTGATGAAGTTGTTGAGTTACTAAAATCACAAGGTATTGATCCAGGTATTCGTCATATTCAAAATAGCTATGGAATCTTAAATTATCCAGAATTAGAATATGAATATTGTAGACCCGGATTACTTTATATGGGTGTGACAAGTGATGATCATATTGATATAAAGACCAATCCAGATTTTATTCCTATTATGTCCATGTATGCCAATGTGAGCTTAGTAAAATGGATCTATCCAGGTCAAAGTGTTAGCTATGGACGTCATTTTGTGGCTGAAAAACCAACAAAAGTCGCAACTATGAGTATTGGTTATGCGGATGGATTACCACGCTTATTATCGAATCAAGGATTTGAAGTATTGGTACATGGAAAAAGATGTAAATTGATTGGAAATCTATGCATGGATCAATGTATGATCGATGTTACGGATGTTGAAGATGTAAAAGAGGGCGATGTTGTTTGTATTGTGGGCCATCAGGGAAATGAAGTGGTTACAGTTGATCAAATTTCTCGTACGGCTAAGACAATCAATAATGAAACATTGACTTCGATTTCTTCGCGTGTTCCTAGATTAAAGGTGCGCTCATGAAAAGACAATATGCGTCAATTGATATAGCGCGTTATGTTTCAGCTTTATTGGTTGTATGCATTCATACATTTCCTTTTTTAGAAATATCTGAAACATTTAACACGTATTGGATTCATACTGTCTGTCGTTTGGCGGTTCCATTCTTTTTTACAACGAGTGGATTTTTCTTTTTTAGAAATTATGATGCGAAAAATGAACAAGCCAATTCGAATCGCTTAAAAAAAGCTTTGTTTCGTCTTTTAAGAATTTACTTGATTTGGACCGTCATATATTTGCCTTATACGATTTTTGATTATACGCACAATGGTTTTTATGTTACATATTTATTCACATATATAAGAGACTTTCTATTAAACGGAAGCTATTATCATCTATGGTTTTTACCAGCCTTGATGCTTGCAGATATTATTGTGTATTATTTGTATAAGAAAAAAGGCTTGAATTTCACATTAATGGTAACATTTGTATTATATTTTATAGGCTATTTGATTAATGTTTATACACCAATATGGGAAAGCTTACCTTGGATTTCATTCTTTTTTGGATTCTTCACAAAAGCATTTTCAACCGCAAGAAATGGAATTTTCTTTGGGCCTATGTTTATTGCGATAGGGTTGTTGCTGGCAAGAACTCGTCGTTTACCAAAAAAGGTGAGCCTTATTGGATTTTTGATTAGCTTTATATTATTATGCGTTGAAGTGATTTTATATAGTCGTCTTCACATTTTGCGAGATCTAACAAGTATGTATATTTGTTTGATTCCTGCTATTTATTTCTTAGTGAATTATTTATTAAAGGTGAACATGCCGTATCGTAGAATGTATACGATTTTAAGACATGATTCATTAATGATTTATACTTCACATATTCTATTTGCGAAAATATTCTTGATATTGATGCCAAATGCTCATCTAGTTGTTTATTTCTTAACATTAGCATGTGCTCAATGTCTTGCTGGTTTTGTAACGCGTTATCAGGATCAATATCCGATTTTAAAGAAATTACTGTAAACTTATGATTCGATTATTTCAAGTGAAGTGTGCTCATGAAAGTGAAATTGAAGCACAGATCTTAAAAAAACTGCGAATCCGTAAAGAAGACCTTTTGCAGTGGCACGTACATAGAAAAAGTGTGGACGCACGTCACCAGAAGGTCTTATTTTCGTATGTCGTAGATTGTAAAGTAAAAAATGAAAAGAGACTCTTAAAGCTAAAAGATGTTTTACCAACGCCTGATGAAACATATCATCCTGTAAAAAGTGGCGAACATACTTTAACAGGACGTCCTGTTGTGGTTGGTTTTGGACCTGCAGGTATGTTTGCGGCATTGATTCTTGCACAAGCCGGCTATAAACCTATTATTTTGGAAAGAGGCTCTAAGGTGGATGTTCGTAAACAAAAGGTAGATACGTTCTGGGAAAGTGGAAAGTTGGATGAAGAGTGTAATGTTCAATTTGGTGAAGGTGGTGCTGGTGCTTTTAGTGATGGAAAGCTAACGACAAGATCAAAGGATTCCTTGTGTCGTAAAGTGTTAGAAGAGCTTGTATCTTTTGGTGCCAAATCTGACATATTAATTGATCAACATCCACATATTGGAACAGATGCCTTCTTATCTATTATTAAGCATTGTCGTGAAGAAATTGAACGATTGGGGGGAACTTTCTATTTTGATACGAAATTAGAGGATATCAAGGTAGAGGATGGTACCTTGAAACAAATCTATTTCAATCGTCAATGGACGGATTGTAATGCCTTAATTTTGGCAACAGGCCACAGTGCAAGTGATACCATTTTAATGCTTCATCAGCGTGGTATCCATGTTGAAAATAAACCTTTTGCGGTAGGCGTGCGTATTGAACATAAACAAAAATATATCAATGAAGCCATGTTGCATGAATATAGTCAGGATGAAAGATTGATTCCGGCACGTTATCAATTAACATACACAGCTTCCAATTCAAAGGGTGTATACACATTCTGTATGTGTCCAGGTGGATATGTTATTCCTAGTTCATGTCAAAAAGAACAATTGGTTGTGAATGGTATGTCTTATGCGAGTCGTAGTGGAGAAAATGCCAATAGTGCCTTGTTAGTACAAATTAATGACTCCGATTATGGAAATGAATTATTTGCAGGATTAAAATATCAGGAAGACTTAGAAAAAAAAGCATTCCAGATGGGACATGATTATAAGGCTTGTGTGCAATTGGCTAAGGATTATTTAGAAAATAAAGTATCCAATCAATTTGAGTCCGTGTTACCAACGTATTTTATTGGAACAACCTTCTGTGATTTGAATGATTTATTCTCTAATGAGGTAAATCTAGCTTTGCATGAGGCTTTAGTGCATTTTGAAAAGAAGGTACCAGGCTTTGTATCCAATGGCGCTATACTTAGTGCAGTGGAATCAAGAAGTAGCAGCAGTGTACGTTTGGTTCGTGATAAAGCTTGTGTTTCAAATATTCAAGGCTTATATCCAAGTGGGGAAGGCAGTGGATATGCGGGTGGTATTATGACAAGTGCCATAGATGGCATTCGTTGTGCTGAGCATTTGATTCAACATTATGCGAAAGAGGAATTTTAGATGAATCTTTTTGCACCAGATTATTATGTAAAGAGTTTTAAAACTCTAGATCTTCAAAAATTACATGAAAATGGAATTCAGTTATTATTATGTGATATCGACAATACGTTGGTAGCTTATGATGAAGCGATTCCTAATCAAGATGTGGTTGATTTTGTTAAGAAGTTAAATTTGAATGGAATTGAGATTGCATTATGCTCAAACTCTCCAAACGTAAGAGGGGAAGAATTTGGTAAGCATCTTTCAGTTTCTAATGTGTATACCTTTGCGTGCAAACCATTTCCATTCTGCTTTAAAAAGGCAATGAAAGATCATGGCTTAAAAGCCAATCAGATTGCCATATTAGGGGATCAGATGTATACCGATATACTAGGTGGAAATATTTGGGGCCTATATACAATATTGACGGCTCCTATTGCGATAAAGGATCGAAATATCACAAAGGTATTTCGTTTCTTTGAAGAATTATTATATGGTTATTTAGAAAAAAAGAATATATTGAAACGAGGTGAATTTGATGACTAAATATTGTAAGGGTTGTGGTGTTTTACTACAAAATGAAGATGAGAAGGCACTTGGTTATGTGCCAACTTTAGATGCTTCTTATTGTCAAAGATGTTATCGTATTCGTCACTATGGAGATGTGACGATCAATATGCAGCAGGGAATTGAATCGAATGCAACATTAGAAAAAATCAATAAAATTGATGGTGTTGTATTTTGGGTTGTTGATTTATTTGCGTTTGAAGCAAATTTGATTTCGCGTTTGAATCAAAAGCTTCCTGGAAAAGATATTGTGATGGTTTTAACGAAGCGTGATGTCTTGCCTACGACTTTAACCGATGAAAAAATCATCAATTTTGTGAAGTATCGTCTTCATGAAGAAAATATTGTAGTGAAAGATATCGTAATTTGTGGTTATCTATTAAAGGAAAATGATAAATCTAGAGAGTATTCATCGCGCATCGTAAATGCAATCTTAAAGTATCGTAAGAATCGAAATGTGATTTTTATGGGTGTTGCCAATGCAGGAAAATCTACTGTATTGAATCATTTATTGGCATCGAAAGATTTAACAACTTCTCAAAATCCAGGAACGACACTAGATTTAGTTCCAATTCCTTTTGAGGATTATACAATTTATGATACGCCAGGTATTGAGAATACACACTCTTTATTAACGCATTTACAACCTAAGGATTTAAAGACAGTTATTCCAACGAAGCCAATTCGTCCGTTTATTTCGCAAATTTTTGAAGATCAATCTTTTGCGGCTGCAGGTTTGGCAAGATTGGATGTTGTAGTGAGTGGTAAAGCAACTGTGGTTGGCTATTTCTCTCGTTCTTTATCTATTCATAGAGGAAAATTAAGCAATGCAGATGCGTTGTGGCAAAAACATTTAAATGGTATGTTAGTGCCTTGTGTAGACACTTCATTATTAACGATGCACACGTTTCATGCGCCTAATCTTGAGGGTGAAAAAATGGATGTTTGTATTCATGGTATTGGATGGTTCTGCATTAGTGGACAAGTAAAAGATGTATATGTAAAGGTACATAAAGGAATTCAGGTAACATTTAGAAAGGCGATGATTTAATGTTAACAAGTCAAAATAAAAAATATTTAAGAAAATTAGGAATGGATTATAGATCATTATTTCAGATTGGAAAAGATGGTTTAAGTGATAATTTAATGGATACTTTATCTGATTCATTAGAAGCACATGAATTAGTAAAATGTAATTTATTAAAGACATGTCCAGTGGATGTGCGTGAAGCAGCCATTGAGTGTGCAAGCGCAACTGGTAGTGAAGTAGTACATATTGTTGGACATACTTTCTTATTGTATAGAAGAAGTAAAGAAAATAAATTGGGGCTTAAAAAATGAGAATTGCCATTGTAGGAGGTTCTTTTGATCCTATCCACGATGGACATATTCAAATGGCCAATCAGGCCTTACAGTCATTAGGTGTAGATGAAGTATGGTTTATGCCTACGGCAAGTACACCTTTAAAGGATCATGAGTTAACTTTAAATCAGGAGCGTTTGGCTATGATTGATTTGGTGGTTAAACAAAATCCAAAATTTAAAGTATGTACAGTCGAATTGGAAAGATTGGGAAAAAGCTATACGTATGATACGTTAAAAGAATTGATTGAAACGTATCCAGAACATGAGTTTTATTGGATTATTGGCAACGATCAATTGGAGCAGTTTGACAAGTGGTATCATGCGGATGAGCTTGTGAAAATGGCACATTTTGTGTGCTTTGACAGAGATGGAGAGCTGGCAGAATCAAAATACGATATTATGTGTATGACTATGCCGGCTGTGCCTGTTTCAAGTTCAGAAATTCGTGTGGGAAATAAATTGAATTATTTACCAGAGGAAGTATTGCGATATATCTATCGTAATCGTTTGTATGTCAAAGAATTTGTAGCAGCTAGATTAACAGAAAAAAGATATGAGCATTCTTTGTCGGTTGCGAGACTTTGTGAAGAGTTTGCCTTGAACAATGGATATGATATGCACATTGCGTATTATATCGGTTTGTTTCATGATATAGCTAAGTATATGCCTAAGGATGAGATGTTGAAATGGATGGAGAGTGTATGTCCAGAAAATATGGAGTATCCTGTAGCTGTATGGCACGGATTTGTAGGGGCTGCCGTCACAAAGGAAATATTCTTAATAGATAATCCTATTATTTATAATGCGATTTATCACCATGTATTAGGTACGAGTCGAGATCCTTATGCGATGATGGTATTTTGCGCAGATAAATTAGACCCTTTACGTGGATATGATTCTTCTGAGTTGATTGAGACTTGTAAAAAGAATATTGAAAAAGGCTTTGATTTAGTAGTTCAACAAAATCGTGAATATTTAAAAAGAGGTTAAAAATGGAAATTTTAGATGTAGTAGTGCATGCAATCTGTGAAAAAAAAGCACAGGATGTACGTGTATATGATGTAACGAGCTTGACTCCTTTTATGGATTCTATGATTGTTTGTTCGACAACAAATATTCGTCAAAATAATGCGATTGCGCAAAATATCAAGGATCGCTTAAGAGAAGCTGGATATATGGGGGATATGCATATTGAAGGTGATTCAGGTTCAAAGTGGCTTTTGATCGACTTAAAAGAAGTTGTAGTGCATTTGTTTGTGAATGAGGAAAGGCAGGTTTATAATCTGGACCGTTTATATTCGGATGTTCCAGTAAAAACTTATGATTTATAATACGTTAGCACATTATTATGATGCTTTAGTTAAAGATGAAGAGGCATCTAGAGAATGGGTATCTTGGATTGAGAATGAACTTGCACCTTGTGATTGTCTAGAACTAGCGTGTGGTAGTGGTGAAATTACAGAGATGCTCGCAAAAAAAGGCTATACGATGACGGCACTTGATTTGAGTGAGGAAATGGTAAAGCAGGCTAAGAGTAAAAATTTAGAGGGTTCGATTCAATTTTTATGTCAGGATATGCGTGATCTTCATAATTTGGCATCATATTCTGGTATTTTCTGTTTGTGTGATAGCTTTAACTATATTTTAGAAAAAGAAGAAATTGATGCATTCTTTAATGAAGTTAGTCAGCATTTAAAGCCTAATGGTCTATTTTTCTTTGATACACATTCGATGGGTCGTTTAGAAGAATTCGATTCTGAATATAATGAGACTGGTGCTTTTGAAGACGGTTGTCAATATCAATGGTCGATTATGGCTGAGGATGACTATGTCTATCAGGATTTTGCGTTTTATATGAAAGACAAGGTTGTTCAGGAGCATCATATTCAAAGAGTATATGATCCAAAATGGTTGAGTGAGACTTTATCAAAGTATTTTGATATTTTGAAGGTTACAACTGATTTTGATATTGAGGGTATTGCGCCTGGTGAAAAGTATTTTTATGTATGTAGAAAGAAGGTACAGGAATGATTGGTATTGTAGCGGCAATGGATGCTGAAATTCTTGAGTTTGAAAAGCGTATGGATTCTGTAGATCATACGAAGACAATTGCGGGATGTACATTGACATATGGAAAATGGCAAGGTAAAGATGTAGTTTTATGTAAGAGTGGTGTAGGTAAGGCTATGGCTGCGATGTCTTGTACGATTTTGTGTATGCAGGAAAATGTAGACAGTATTATTAATGTTGGTACAGCTGGTGGATTAACGCAGGATGAGCAAGTATTGGATATCGTAATCAGTGATAAGGTTGTACAGGCAGATTATGATACAAGTCCATTAGATGGTCCTTCTGGTATTGGATTGGTGTATAATAGTCATGAAAAATTAAGTCAAAGCTGTATTGAAGCTGCAAAGGATATGCAGATTCGTTATCATGTAGGAACGATTGCTTCTCAAGACTTGTTTATGTCTAGAGATGAGGATTTTGAAAAGTTGATGGAACGCTTTCCAGACTCAATTTGTTCAGAAATGGAGGCAGGCGCTATTGGTGCTGTCGCAACTAATTTCAACATTCCATTTGTGATTGTGCGTTGTTTAAGTGATGTCGTTCATCATAACGAAAATCCAATGGAATTCTCAACCTATGTTTCAAAGGCGAGTGCACAATCGGCAAAATTGATTGAAAACTGGTTGATGCGTATATAAAAAAGGAGGAGTAAGAATGGGGCTAAAGCGTAAACGTAAAAAACAGCATGGAACAATAACGACAATGGCATTGGTCATCATTCTTGTTCTTGTATTGATTTTGATTTGGTCTGAATTTATAAGCGGGCCGAATCGTGTTAAAGAGCAGATTTATGCGCAAAGAATTGAAAAGATAGAAAAAAAGAATAAGGATATTCAAGGAATAAGTGAACATATCTTTGCGTATACAACATATCAGGGATATGATGATACGACATTATATTGGTATAATGCGAAGTCGAATCTAATCACAACGCGCGATATTGATACTTTGAATTATAAAAAGGCCAAACGTATTGCGAAAAAGAGTTATAAAATCAAATGTGATTCCATTGTGCTAGGATATGGTTATAATAATCCAGTCTATGAGATTCGGGGATCTAATAAATTGATTCTTTTAGATTATGATAGCTTTGAACGTGTTTATGAAAGGGAGATAAAATAATGGCAGATTTTGATTTTAATGCACCTTATGTCGATCGTAGAACTTGGATCATTGATCATTTGCAGGATTTGAGTTTAGAACCTAAAGAAATATTAGTCGTATTATTAATTGATTTTTTCAATCAGCAGCATATTTCTATTGATCACGAATTAATTAGTGAAAAGTTAAAAATTAGTGTAGATGAAGTGGAAGATATCTTTACTGAATTATCCGATAAAGGATATTTAACTTTAGATTATGCGAATGGTTCATTGATTTTTAATATTGAAGGTATTTTTGAACTCTCTAAAGCGAGTGATACTTCAATTGATCGTTCTTTATTAGAGCAATTTGAAATGGAATTTGCACGTCCACTTTCTTCATCTGAAATGCAAAGAATTATTGATATGGCAAGTATGTATGATGAACGTCGTGTGATTTGCGCGTTAAATGAAGCTGTATGCAATGAGGTTAGTGATTTAAATTACATCGAAAGAATCCTGCAGAATTGGCAACAAAAGGGCTTATCAACTGAGGATTTGGAGAATGGCAAGCGATGAATGCGAATGAAATTCTGGATGAAATGGAAAAGATCTTTCCGAATGCCAAGTGCGAATTGTATCATGAATCCCCATTTCAATTGATTGTTGCGGTCGTATTAAGTGCACAGACAACGGATGCGATGGTCAACAAGGTAACGCCAGCATTATTTAAGGCGTATCCTACGGCAGATAAAATGGCTGAAGCGGATGTTTCTGAATTAGAGCCATACATTAAAAGAATTGGATTGTATCGAAATAAGGCTCGTTCCATTTCCAATCTAAGTAAAGATTTAGTCAATAGATATCATGGTGAAGTACCATATACATACAAAGACTTAATGTCTTTAGCCGGTGTTGGTAGAAAGACGGCCAATGTTGTTCGTAGTGTTGCCTTTGATATTCCTAGCTTTGCGGTGGATACCCATGTCAATCGTGTCAGTAAGCGTTTAGGTTTAGCAAAATATAATGATTCGGTTGAAAAGGTTGAGGAAAAACTAAAACGTAAAATCGATCGTAATAGATGGAATCAAGGGCATCATGACTTTATATTTTTTGGTCGCTATCTTTGTCATTCAAGAAATCCAGAATGTGAAAGATGTCCTTTTAAAAGCTTTTGTAAGAAAGATAAATATGAGAAATAATAGCACTACACTTGTAGTGTTTTTCTATATATAGGAGAATAAGAATATGATTATAAACACAGAAATTGTGGATGCTTATTTAAATGGGGAAGATATTAGTAAATACTCATCTTTATTCATTTATAAGCAGGCCGATAGAAATATATTTCAAGAGCCTGAAAAAGATAAAGCAGAAATCGTTTCTAAGATAAAAGATGAAATCATACATCATGTGAATGATTTTGTTCCTTGCAACAAAAGAATTTGGGATATCTTGTTTAAAGATTGGCAAAATGATTTAGATAATATTGTCTTGGATTTAGTTGTAGGATGCAAAGAACCCAATGATGCGTTTGTACTTACAGATTTGAATGGAAGACACCATATGGTTTTTGATTTGTAGTGTTGGGAAAAGTATGTTGGAAAGATTTCATTATCTAAACTTTCGCAGAATCTTTTAACTCATGAATTATTTCATGTGCTGATTGGGAAGTATTATACAGATATTGAAGAAAGTGAACAATTTGGAAATTATATAAATAAACTCGATGCGATTACATTTAATGAAGGCTTTGCACATCTTGTACCCTATAATCAACAAGAAATTGATAGTGTTGAATGGGAAAAGTTAGAAGATGTTTATATTCAATCCATAAATAAAATGAAGTTAGCTTTAATGGAAACAAATCCACAATCACAAGAACAATACATTTATGAAGCCAACTTTGGAAATTATTATGATAAATATGCTTGTATGTGCGGAATGATTTATTTAGCTAAAGAGTGGCAATTAGGTGGATATGCTAAATTAAAGGAATTGTTTGATCAAGGGTATCATGGATTTGCGAGAAAGTGTATATGAAATAGATTTACATAGTAAAGGAAGTATGAATATGAAGATTATTAAAGTTATAAATGATGAAGAAAAAAAGAAAATCACAAGAGCTATATTAGAAGCGTTGCCTGAGTGGTTTGGGATTGCAGAAGCAAGAGAAGAATATATTCTTGATAGTGTAGGAAAAGATTTCTTTTGTGCTATAGAAAAAGATAAGGTCGTTGGATTTTTGTATCTTAAACAAACGGGTAAAGATACAATTGAACTTGCGGTAATGGGTGTGTTAAAAGAATATCATCGTAAAGGTATTGGAAGAGCACTATTTGAATACGCAAAGGAAAGTGTAAAGGAAAGTGGATATTCGTTTATCCAGGTAAAAACGGTGAAGATGGGAATGTATGAAGATTATGATTGTACAAATCGATTTTATATTTCATTAGGATTTAAAGAATTTGAAGTCCTGAATTCGTTGTGGGATGAAAATAATCCTTGTCAAATCTATGTGATGGCATTGTAAAGTTGACAAATAGTTGGTAGAGCAACCGCAATGAATTACCGTATAATGATGGTGAAAAGGAGGAAATATGTATTATGAAGGCAACTGTATTTATAGCTTATATTCTTTTGTTGATGTATTTTGTAGTTGGTGTCGCATTCATATACTTATTTGTGTTGGTTGTTAGGGCATTAAAGAAATATATTAAATCTGAACCTGTTAGAAAAGAGAAAGCAGAGAGTGCAAAGTCACTTGGAGAAGTGATTAAAAGATATCGTACGCAACGTAAAATGACTCAAGAATTTGTGGCAGAGTCTTTAGGTGTTACAAGACAGGCTGTATCAAAATGGGAAAGTGGTGCATCGGATCCAAGTACAACGAATCTAATGGCTTTAGCTAAGCTATTTGGAGTCACTGCTGAAGAAATTTTAAAGGAAGTTAAATAAATTCTTCACTGATTGATAGATATTTATTGGCATAGATACTTTCTTTTTGCCAGATGATGTCAAAGTCATGTTGTAGTTTAAAATCATTTAAAGTAATTTCTTTTAGTTCTTTTGATTTTAATTCTTTTTCTACAGCTATCTTATATAGGAAAGAAATTCCACAATCTTTTTTCAATAGATTCATGATGGTATGCATATTTTCTACTTGTGTATAATGTGTGAAATTTGAAATGTGTAGTCCATGGGCAATTAAGCTTTGTTCAAGAATGTTTCTTGTTCCAGAACCTTCTTCACGCACTAAAAGATGTTCAGATATTAGATCATGAATAGTATGGGGTTCTTTTGTAAACTGGTGAGATGTAGCACAGACGGCAATATAGTCTTCTGTGCTATATTTTATATGAGAATAGTTTTCTTTTGGATAATTTCCTTCGACAATGGCCATACTGATTTGTCCATGGTCAAGTAGTTCGAGCAGTTTAGATGTGTTGCCATAATGAAGGTGGATGTTGATTTCTGGATGATTTTGAATAAAGTTTGCCAATTTATCTACAATTGCATATTCACCGATGGTCATAGTTACTCCAATGGAGAGTGTTTCAATGTTGGATGTGATATTGTTGATTTCATTCATTAAGGCTTGTTCATTATTTTTCATTGTTAATAAATGTTTATATAGTATTTGACCAGAAGGAGTTAGTGATAACTCTTTATTTTTGTATGCAAATAATGTGGTATTGTATTGTTTTTCTAAGAAATGAATGTGTTGAGACACAGCAGGTTGAGTGATATTTAATTGTTTGGCGGCCGTTGTAAAATTTAAAGTCTTACATACAGTAAGAAATGTTTCTGTTCGATAATCTAGCATATGTACCTCTATTGATAAGAAAATATTATTATTCGATAGAATTATATAATTTTACCTTATCATTGTATAGTGCTACAATTCTCTTCATGGAGGGAATTATTGAATGAATTTTATTAATAAATATGGAAAAGGCATTTTGGTTTGTCTTTTGATTGCGATTCCATCATGGATCATTGGAAAAATGTTTCCGGTTATTGGTGGAGCTGTCATTGCGATTCTTGCAGGTATGATTATTGCGATGTTTTGGAGTGATAAAGGAAAAGCAGAAGCCGGTATTAAATGGACTTCTAAAGTGATTTTACAGACGGCTGTTGTATTACTTGGATTTGGGATGAATCTAGGTGTTATATTTGAAACAGGGAAACAGTCTTTACCGATTATTCTTTGTACGATTACGACATCGCTTGTGCTTGCGTGGATCATGAAGAAGGTTTTAAAAGTACCTTCAAATACTTCAATTCTTGTCGGTGTTGGTTCTTCTATTTGTGGTGGTTCTGCCATTGCGGCAACAGCCCCTGTAATTGATGCGGATGATGATGAGATTGCCCAATCTATCGCAGTTATCTTTTTCTTTAATGTACTTGCTGCTATTTTCTTTCCTATTCTAGGAAAAGCTTTGGGTTTTGATACCATGCATGGGGATGCGTTTGGTATTTTTGCAGGAACAGCCATCAATGATACATCAAGTGTAACAGCAGCGGCTTCAACTTGGGATAGTATGTGGAATTTAGGTAGTGCCACATTAAATAAGGCGGTAACAGTAAAATTAACTCGTACACTTGCGATTATTCCAATTACACTCGGACTATCTTTTATTCGTGCTAAAAAAGAAAGACAAGCTTCAAACTTTAGTTTTAAACGTGCTTTTCCAATGTTTATACTTTATTTTATTTTGGCAGCTATTTTTACAACAATTTGTGTAAATGTTGGAGTAGACTCTAGTGTGTTTGCACCACTTAAAGAATTATCTAAGTTTTTGATCATTATGGCTATGGCAGCCATTGGACTTAACAGCAATGTAATTCAGTTGATCAAAACGGGTGGAAAGCCAATTGCGGTTGGTGCAACATGTTGGTGTGGCATCACAATTGTAAGTTTAGTGATGCAGCATGTGATGCATATTTGGTAAACTTTGAATTATAAAGAAAGCGTATCAATAAATTTTTGTGTGGCAATATTGGTTGCTCGACTTGCATCCTGGACAAGAAGAATATCTCGTTCAGGATTTTTAATATTTATGTGAATTTCAAAAATATCAGAATCTTTTGGATAGAATCCAATGCCAAGGTTGTGTTAGACTAAGGGAAGGATTGTTAAAAAGATTATGAATATGGGGCAAATATATGAAAAATAAAACCGAAATTAGTAAATATATTGCGTTAATATTGAGGCATAAACCTGAAACAATTGGAATCAAATTGGACGAACATGGTTGGGCTAATGTTGAAGAACTCGTAAAAGGAATTAATGTACAATATAATTTCTCTAAAGATGATTTGAAAGAAATTGTTACTACTGATAATAAACAAAGATATTCATTTAATGATGATAAAACATTAATTAGGGCAAATCAGGGACATTCAATTTCTGTAGATGTAGAACTAAAAAAAGTCACTCCACCTGATATTCTTTGGCATGGAACCGCAGAAAAATATGTGCACTCTATTGAACGGGAGGGTTTGATTCCAAAGTCTAGATTATATGTTCATTTATCAAACGATATGGATACTGCAAAAAAAGTTGGTGCAAGGCATGGAAAAGTAGTGATTTTTCAGATTCACTCAAAACAAATGCATGAGGATGGGTATGAGTTTTATAAATCTGTAAATGGAGTCTGGCTGACAAAAAAAGTCCCACTGAATTATTTGCATAAATTAAAATAATGAGTGGCACTTTGGTAAACTTTGAATTATAAAGAAAGCGTATCAATAAATTTTTGTGTGGCAATATTGGTTGCACGACTTGCATCCTGGACAAGAAGAATTTTTCGTTCAGGATTTTTTATGTTAGTATGAATTTCAAAAATATCAGAATCCTTAGAAATTAATTCTTTAGGATAGAATCCAATGCCTAGATTGTGCTTGACTAATGGAAGTATTTGATCGGCGGTAGCCACTTCTAAATCGGTAGGAAAAGGGATTTGGTGATTTAAGAACAAGTTTGAATAATAGGTATATGTACTTGTGTTTTTGCCTAAGGTAATAAATGGATAATGCGAGATTTGTTGAATGTCTAGAATTTCATTGCTTAAGCTTTCATATTCTTTTCCACCAATTAATACTTCTTCAAAGGAATAGAGTGAAGTGGCATGTAATGGCTTTTTGATGTCTATTGGACTTGTGACAACCGCAATATCGACAATGCCTTTTTCTAAGGCGTCAACAGCTTGAATAGAGGAATGGTTGGATAATTTGATTTTGACTTGTGGATAGGCTTTGTGGAATTGTTCAAGTTTGGATAATAAAAAGATATTTAGAGCTGTTTCACTTACTCCAATTGATATATGTCCATGTTCTAAGGTTTTATTTGAAAGAATTTCGCTTTCTCCTTGGTAAAGTTGTTCAATCGCTATCGCAACATGTTCAAAGAGTTGTTCTCCTTCGGGTGTTAGGGTAATACCTGAATGGGAGCGTACTAAAAGTTTACAACCAAATTCACTTTCAATGTTATTCATTGTTCGTGAGATATTGGGTTGGTTGTTATGAAGAATTTGAGCGGCTTTTGAAAAGCTTTTATATTTAGCTACATAATAGAAAATACGGTAATAGTCTAGTGTCATTGTATAACCTCCATATAATTTTTGTATAATATATATTTAAAATATATATTTCACATATTTTATAGGTGCTAGTATAATACATTTAGTCTGAGTAGGCAAGCCATCAAAACAGATACAAAGAGTGTGTTGAAGGAAGACTTCTTGTATCTGTTTGCCGAAAGGATTAGAAAAGAAGTGAGAATCATGCCAACAATTTTTCCTAGGGAAGAAAAGGCTGAGGCTTTGTTTGATAAAATTGCCAAGGATCCTAGAGCCTGTAAACGATTAATGGATGCCTTTTATGAAGGTATAGCCTGTGATGATGATTCAGGTGTAGAAGAAGAAAGGGTGCTTGTGGATAAACAAGTATTTACCAATGCTCTATTTACTGCATACAAGAATAAAGATTTATCGGCATTTTTAATGGCTGTATGTGGTAATAGTATGTTTGACTTATTGCGAAATGCATTTTTGATTCCATTACGATTTAATGATAAGGGAAAAGAGAATCCGATTCTTTTAAGTGATGAGGATGGAAATATTATAGAAAGTGATATTCATATTCCGGATTTAAAGAAGCATATGTTTAATAAAATAGTGAAGAAGAATTTGTATTTAGCGTATGGTTTTTTAGAGCAGCATAGCTTTAAGGAGGACATGTCCATTCAAACTATTCAAAATGAATCGCATTTAGGTATCTTAGTTGTCCAAGAAATGCCTGAAGAGGTTCATGAAAAGTTAAGTGATGCACAAATCTATTCTGGTTTGTGGGATTCTATGATGAAACTAGAAGATTTATTATATAATGCGTTTTTCTATTGTGGGGATTTTAAAGGAAAATATTGTGTAGGTGTATTCTTACCATTTACACATTTTGAACATAATTTAGAGAAGAATATTGAAGTTTCAAATGGTATCTTATATGAATGTGTACAAAAAATGCTGGGTGATTGGGTAACCAAAATCATTTAGGGTTTTAGCGTAAACAATTGGGGCCTAGTTTGGGG
>ERZ839767.715-NODE-715-length-55697-cov-4.838342_pt1 | contig 55697 bp, 36 predicted proteins | sample MGYA00519879_ERZ839767 | MGnify/ENA primary metagenome ERZ839767 (study PRJEB31850, sample SAMEA3708852) | human gut metagenome | biome: human gut; feature: human-associated habitat; material: faeces | place: China | collected 2014 ... | reverse complement strand
TCGGACGCCGTCCGTTGGAAGAAGGGCAAATATTGGTGCCGCGTTTTATCAATCCGGAAGACGGGAAACCGCTTTACGTACACCGGAAAGGCACGAATGCATGGAATGGAACCTATTATATCGACCAGGATATTTCCAATACCATTGCGCATTATAGTTCCGCTTCAGCCATCAACATCGAAAGTCTCCGTCGTTATTACGAAGAAGCCAAGGCTACTCCGAAAGAGGAATTAGCTAAAAACTCTCCTTTGTTATGTAATGGATTAACCCCATTGCCCAAGTATTACGTTTCGTATCGTCCGGCTCGCAGAGGCGCAAAACCCGATACGGTAGAGCAGATTGTTAAGTCGATAACAAAAGAAGGCAGCTGGCTTACTCCGCTCACAGCGCTTTCGAACCCTTATAAACCTTGTCCCGAAACAAACAAACAACCGAGCGATGAGACTCGTTATGGCAGTACTTTTGTAGGCGACGAATACGATACTTCGTGCTATCCCGCCAAGGAAGAAGTAATGGGTATCTCTACGCAGGTGTATGTATCCAATATGGCTAAATTAATTCAATATATCACAACAAATGAGAAGTAAACTTTTGACGGCACTTGTTGCCTTATTGCTTTTGTCCGCATTTAAAACGGACACGAATGATACCATTACCGTGTTTATGATTGGAGATTCCACCATGGCGAATAAACCGTTGTCGGGTGGGAATCAGGAACGGGGTTGGGGACAGATGCTTCCCGGCTTCTTTACAGAGAATGTAAGGGTGGACAATCATGCCCAGAACGGACGCAGCTCCAAGAGTTTTATTAATGAAAAGCGCTGGGATGCGGTACTTGCTAAAATACGGAAAGGCGATTACGTATTTATCCAGTTTGGACATAATGATGAGAAAGAGGGGGAGAAACGCCACACCGACCCGGGAACCACCTTTGATGAGAACCTCCGTAAGTTTGTCAACGAAACCCGTTCGAAGGGAGGCATTCCGGTATTGTTTAATGCCATTGTACGCCGTAACTTCGGTGAAAACAAGAATGCGGTGGCCGAGGACGACCTGCATGGAAAAGGAACAACGGAAGTAAAAGAAGGCGATAAACTGATTGATACGCACGGGGCTTACCTGGACTCTCCGCGTAATGTAGCAAAAGAGTTGAAGGTGCCTTTTGTGGATATGAATAAAATAACCCACGATTTGGTAGAAGGCTTGGGCCCGGAAAAGTCGAAAGCCATTTATCTGTGGATTGAACCGAAAACATTGGCCGCTTGTCCGGATGGACGGAAGGACAATACCCACCTTTCTGTGTACGGAGGGCGCACCATTACCAAACTAACCGTGGAAGCTATCGCCAAAGCGGTGCCGGAGTTGGGCAAATATGTCCGTTATTATGATTATGTAGTAGCTAAGGACGGTAGTGGAGATTTTTTCACGGTGCAGGAGGCCATCAATGCGGTGCCCGATTTCCGTAAAGATATCCGCACTACTATCTTAGTGCGCCCGGGTGTGTATAAAGAGAAGCTGATTGTTCCGGCATGCAAAATCAATGTCTCGCTTATCGGTCAGACCGGAGCCGTGATTTCGTATGACGGATATGCCAGCAAGCTGAATGCTTTGGGCACGGAGATGTCCACCTCCGGCTCGTCCACCTGCTACATCTATGCACCGGACTTTTATGCGGAGAACATTACCTTCGAGAATACGGCAGGCCGGGTAGGGCAGGCAGTGGCTTGTTTTGTGGACGGTGACAGGGCTTTCTTTAAGAAATGCCGTTTCCTGGGTCATCAGGACACGCTTTATACGTATGGCAAAGATTCCCGCCAGTATTATGAAGACTGCTATATTGAGGGAACGGTTGATTTCATATTCGGCTGGTCTACAGCTGTGTTTAACCGTTGCACCATTCACAGTTTGGGCAATGGCTACCTCACCGCTCCTTCTACCGGACAGGGACGGGAATACGGTTATGTGTTCTACGATTGTAAGATGACGGCGGCCGATGAGGCGACTTCCGTTTACCTGTCCCGCCCGTGGCGTCCCTACGCGCAGGCTGTCTTCATCCGTTGCGATTTAGGGAAACATATCGTTCCGGCAGGATGGAACAATTGGGGGAACAAAGAAAATGAAAAGACGGTTACCTATGCCGAATATCAGAGTAAAGGAGAAGGCGCCAACCCGCAAGCGCGTGCTCCGTATAGCAAGCAACTGAAAGATTTGTCGCGTTACGATATGACCCAAGTGCTGGGTGGCAGAGACGGCTGGAATCCGGTGAAGAATGGAAACCGGCTTGTTACGGAAAAGCGATAGACGGGTGACCAGCCCCATCCCGTTTCTTTGGAAACTTTTGTATCAGGGCCGAATGAATAGTTCTTGTTTGCGCGCAGAAGGTCTCTTCCGCCAAACGAAAATAATTCGTTGAGTGGATGTAGAAAGCTTTTGTTTGTATACAGTGCTTTTCCCGTCAAATAAGATTAAACCGGAGGGTAAATCTGAAGCGTTTCTGTTTGCAGGGAACGCGGCTTTTTCGAGGAGAACCCTCTCTTCGTTTTGTAGAATAATTGGAATACGCAGTTTAGGCTTTAAACCTAAGCTGCGTATTTTGGTCTAAGCATGTATACAAACTAAAAGAAACATATATGTTGTACACACTGAAGAGCATTCGATACGGACTGTTAAGCTCCGTATTGCTCATCTCGAACGGGTTGCCGATGATGGCACAGACAAATGCGGCAGGAGCATCGGAACTGCCTGCTTATAGAATCGATTGTAATGTGGCCGGCCGCCGAATTGCCGAAGTGAACGAAGAGGGGTATATCCCTTGGGAAATAAAGAACGCTACGGCGAATTCGCTTTCTCTTGATAAGAACATCCGCATTACCCTGACAACGGACGGAGGAGCAAAGATGACCTCCGGTTATTACAAAGCCGGCATTCAGGAGCCTTACCTGGCGAAACTGGTGGACGATGGGCTTTGTACGGATAATTCGGGAAAACTGGAACTGCGCATCAGCGGTTTGGCTAAAGGAAATCATACCATTCAGACTTATCATAATAATTATAGCGTAGACAATAAAGTGGAAGTGCCTTCGTTTGATGTATATGCGCAAGGCCGTCTGGTTCACGCTAATCAGCAATGTACCCGCCGCTCGGTGGTGAAAGAGGAGACGCTTATCTTAAAAACAGACGTTTACGTAGCGAAAGAAGGAGAAGACGTGGTGTTGAGCTTCCAGCCGAAAGGGGATGCCGCGAATAAAGTATGCAGTGTTTACCTGAACGGAGTGGAAATCGATACGCCGGATATTCTGAAACAGTCGCAGCAACCTTCGCCTTTCGATGGCGATATGCATGCGGACGCGGATTCCGGTACGATGCTTCTGAAATGGAAACCGGCAGCAGGCGCGGTAAAGCATCATCTCTATGTTGGTTGCGACGCGGCAGAACTCGGAAAGGCTACGACGGCAACCCGTGAGTTGTATAAAGGGGCTTTGCAAACAACTCAGTATTCAATGAATAACCTTTCTAACCTGAACACCTATTACTGGCGGGTAGACGAAGAAGACGGACAAGGACGTATTACCCGCGGAAATGTCTGGAGCTTTAAGCCCCGCCATCTGGCTTTCTATAATGCCGAAGGATACGGCCGCTTTGCCATAGGCGGACGCGGAGGAAAAGTGGTGTATGTAACGAATCTGAACGATGACGGACCGGGCAGTTTCCGCGAAGCCGTTACCCATGAGATAGGTCCTCGTACCATTGTGTTTGCCGTGTCGGGAACCATTCATTTGAAATCACGCCTTACCTGTTCTTCCCCTTATGTAACCATTGCCGGACAGACCGCTCCGGGCAAAGGTATCTGTATTCAAGGCGCTCCGTTTGGAGTGGGCAGCGATGGTATTTGCCGCTTTATCCGTGTACGGTTGGGAAAAGGAAGAACGTTTGACGGCATCGGCATGGCCGGCGCTAACCACAGCATTACCGACCACTGTTCCATCAGTTGGACTATTGATGAGGCTTTCAGTTCTCGTGGCGCTAAGAACATGACCTTGCAACGTACCTTGATTTCAGAGGCTTTGAATGTGGCCGGACATAAGAACTATGCGAAGGGAAAAGGACATGGTTATGCGGCTACTATCGGCGGCAATATAGGTTCTTTCCATCACAATCTGTTGGCGCACTGTGCAGGTCGTAACTGGAGTATGGGTGGCGGACTGGACGGAAACGGATACTATTCCGGTCGTCTGGATTTGTTCAACAATGTAGTGTATAACTGGGGCGGACGTGCTACGGACGGTGGCGCCCACGAAGTAAACTTTGTAAACAACTATTATAAAGCCGGTCCTTCCACTACGCAGATGTTTATCCTGAGAGCCCAGTTGGAAGGCGTGGGTAAAGGTTCGCAAAGTTATTATTGCGAAGGCAATATCTTGCAAAAGACCGACGGCAAGCGGGTAACGGACAATGAATCTTTGCGCCGGTACGAGCTTTCCCATGGTCAGGTGCTGGATTGGCAGGTGTGGGTAGATAAACCATTCTTCCCTTCTTACGCCCGTATAGAGTCGGCTGCGGACGCTTATAAATCCGTGCTTTCGGATGTAGGTTGCACCATGCCGCTGTTCGACGAACACGATGCGCGCGTAGTAAAAGAAGTGCTGGATGGAGGCTATACCTATACGGGCAGCATCGGCAAGTTGCCGGGAATTATCGACGATGAGCAGGATGCCGGAGGTTACGAAGAGTATCCGGCAGAGACAAGGGCTGCCGATTTCGATACCGACCGCGACGGATTGCCCGACTGGTGGGAGACGCTTCACGGAACGAATCCGAACTCGGCTTCCGGTGATTTCTCTGATGCCAATGCCGATGTAAACGGCGACGGATATACCGCTTTGGAAGATTATCTGGAATGGATGTCTGTTCCTCATTATTACCTGAATTCCGGTGGAGAAAAGCAAATCGACCTTTCGGCCCTCTTTGCAGGTTATAAAGCGCCTGTGTTTGCAGCCTCTTGCCCGGATGCCAAAGCAACTGTTGCCGCTCGTCAGCTTACGGTACAGGCTACCGGCAAACAAAAAGGCATTGTGTATGTAGAAGTGAACGCTACCGATAAGGAAGGCAGCAGGATGGCACGCCGGATAGGTTTCTGTATAGAATAATTAAATAGTCATAACGGCTTACGAATGGGACAGATGGTTTGTCCCGTATAGATTGATTTTTTATCGTATTGCTTTGGGAGTCCCGGATTACAGTTTGAATGCTGTATTCGGGACTCCTCTTTTTTTATTCGTGTGGTTGGGTGCTTCTATTAAAATGGTATAGTTGGAATGTTGCTTGCTGTAGTTCTTTTCTCACATAGTTAGTTATTCCTCGTAGCATAGTTAGTTATTTTCATAACATTGCTTGTTATTCTTTCCCACATAGTTAGTTATACAAATCGGGAGTAAAAGGAGATAAAGCTCAATACCCTTTTCTTATCACGCTAATGTATAATGCACGCACGCTATGTATCATTCCGGAAGCTATCGAACTTTCACTCTTCAGCCATTTTGTGGGCAAGTAACTCCTTTTACTTCTTTCACTCCTGGTTCGCATTAGCTGTTCTTACAGCATTATTAGTTATTCCCCGTAATATTATGAGTTGTTTTCACAGTATTGTTTGTTATTTCTTTGGCATATTATTAGTGGTTCCCTGTAGCTTTATGACCTGTTTTTTCCGACTCCGTTCCTCTTGCTTTGGTAGCCGAAATCAATAAAAGAGACTCTTTTCTTGGAAAAAACATCAAAAAACGCATAAACGCAATCATTTTTACCAGTCGTTTTGGTTATTAATTCCTTAGATTTGTCAGAATCTAAATACATCTAAAGCCATGAAAGCACTGTTATTCCCATTTATTGCTTGTTGTTTGAGCATCCTTTCTTTATCTGCCCAACAATCAGCCACAAAGCAACTTGCTGATTATGTGAAGCATATTAATCGCTTTGCGACAGAGTGCCCCCAAGAAAAGGTATATCTCCATTTCGATAATACCGGATATTATGTAGGCGATACCATTTGGTTCAAAGCCTATACGGTGTATGCGGAAACGGTGAAACCTACTACATTAAGTAGGGTGCTTCATGTGGAGTTGGTCACTCCCCGGGGTGAGGTAGTGGACAGTCGTAAGTTAAAGATAGAAAACGGTCAATGTCATGGTGAGTTTGCTTTAAGTCGGGATTATCGGGAAGGCTTTTACGAGGTCCGTGCCTATACCCGTGGTATGCTGAACTTTGGGGATGACTACATTTTCTCTCGTGTGTTCCCTGTCTATAGCGAGCCTGAGATAGGAGGTAACTACGAAGAAAAAGAGATGGATAGCTTCTTTGGAGAGAGGAAAGAACGCCCTTCTTCGGAAACGTATGATAAAGTAAATATAACCTTCTTCCCTGAAGGCGGCCATGCGGTAAAAGGCTTACGTTCAAGGATTGCTTTCCGTGCAACAGGTAAGAATGGGGAGGATATAGCTATATCGGGAAACCTATATAATAAGGCTGGTGAACCGGTAGCTGCACTGACCACTCTGCATCAAGGAATGGGCGTCTTTGAGTTAACTCCTGAAGAAGACGAATACAAGGCCATTGTAGAATATGAAGGAAAGAACTATACGATACCTTTTAAAGAAATGCTTTTTGAAGGATACGTTATGAATGTGGATAATTTGAATCCGAATGCGATGAGGATAACACTTCAAAAGTCAGCGTCACTTCCTTATGATACGATAGCAGTATCGGTTGCTTGCCGGGGTCGAGTGTATGCCGTAGAAGCCTTCGGTTTAGGAGCAGAACCTTATACATTCAGCATATCGAAAGAGAAGTTTCCGGCAGGCTGTCTGCAAATTACCGCATTCAATACGAATGGAGATATCTTGGCGGAACGTTTGGCCTTCCATACCAAACCAGCCATTCGCGTCATAACCAATGATAGTAATCTCATTTCCTACCCCGGCATGTTTTTCCCTATAAAGATGACGCAGGACAAACCCAGATACAAACCATTCGAAGAAATCAATATGGAGTTTGACATCCACGACCACGCAGGTAATCCGGTGGAAACTACTTTCTCTTTGGCTATAAGGGATGCAGCTACCACTCCAGTCACTGCTTATCAGGATAATGTGTTAACTAATCTACTTCTTTCTTCGGAAGTGAAAGGCTATATAGAGAACCCCATGCAATATTTTACAGACAACAGTCGTGTAACCCGTACCAAGTTAGATTTACTGATGATGGTTCAAGGTTGGCGCCGATACAGTTGGCAGCAAATGGCCGGAGTGAAACCTTTTGAAATAAAGCACTTTGTGGAGGAAGGCTTGCCATTATGGGGACAAGTCAAAACGTTAATAGGAAACAAACCTCGTGGAAATGTGGATATTCTTTTCTGGATGAAAAACAATAAAGGCGGTGAGATACATGGCAAGGGTCATACAGACGAGAAAGGAAATTTCTATTGCATACTTCCTGACAGTGTGGATATTACAGGTCGTTGGCTACTCAATGTTTCCGTGTCAGAAAAAGGCAAACAGAAGCACTCGCAGGTATTAATGAACCGACACTTCTCTCCAAAGAGTCGCTGTTATACATATTGGGATACAGCAGTAAAAGACAGCGTTATTGTGTTTGCAGAAGAAGAGGATAGTCTTCATAAACCTTCTATCATGGAAATGCAGACAATGCAAGAAGTACAGGTAAAGAGGTATAGACCAAAGAAACATTTAATACCGGAACTTATTTTTGACGTGGACAGGGATATCAACAACTGTTTAGATAAGGGAGAAAGTGTTCCGGGAACAGTAGGGGACTATATTGTAAGCCGATATCCGGTTATAAGAATGATAGATATGGCTAATCCTATTGTTGATAGAAAATCAGGACAAATAATAGAAGTGTCTTTAGATAGTGAACCTGTATTTGAATTAGGAACAAACTCTGGTAAAAGGGTGTTTTTTAGACTTGTTTGTAAAAAGGAAAATAGAGCAAAGTTTAATCATATGCCAGTCGCATTGATTGATATAAATAATATTCGTAGTATAAAAATTTATACAAACAACCTTGAAGAACTATTAAGTTTACCTTCCGATGAGATTAGATTTCCCTCTATTTATATTCCTGACCAAAATTTGGGCGCAATTGTTATTGTAGAACTTTACGATGAGGTCTATAACGATTCCCGTAAAGGTATCCGTCAAACCTATTATACCGGTTATTCCCCTGTAAGAGAATGTTATAATCTGCAAACCTTCGACCAGGCAATAGGCGATATTCATTACCGCCGTACCCTTTATTGGAATCCGGATGTAAAAACAAATATTGAAGGCAAAGCAAACATTCGTCTTTATAACAATGGAACTTGTATAAGAATGGATGTGAGTGCGGAGGGAATAAGTGATGGTAAGGTTATGAGTAATTAGTAATAAATAATACGCTATAGGTAGATTTCTATAGGGGTACATTGTTTGTCAGTATATCCTTATTAAAAAGCTATTGATTTTTAATTGTTACGTAAAATAGGAGAACTAATAATTTAAAACTTAGAAATTATGACAAAATCATCAATTACATTATGTGGATTTATCGTAGTTATAACAGCTGTTGCGATATTTCTGAATCTAAAAGCTCTTCCTTTTGATAATCATTCTATCGTATTGGGCAATATAGAGGCTCAAGCAAAAGGAGAAGCCGAGTATGGAAATCTTTCAGAACTGGCTACTAATTTTTGTGAAGATAATAAACATGAGTATTTAACTTGTGAATCAAGTAGTGATAACACTTCATCTTGTTATCCAATGGATGAAACAAGTTGTCCTCCGGGTATGGATGAAGGAGATGGTTTAGGGGGAGACCCTAACTGTGATCATCTTTTTTTATTTGGTAGATGTACAAGATGTGGTATGACAATGAGTGGTAGTAGTGATAGTGAAGATGCTAAAAATAAATGCCCCAAAGGAGGATATCATGAATGGTATTTTCTTTCTAAAAATACGATAAGGTGCGAAAAGTGCGGGAAGATTACTAATCCAAATTGAAAAATGTAATGGCAGAGGGGTAAGTTCTCCTCTTCTCTGCCATTAATATGATATATTTATATGAAAAGAACTTTATTCATTTTAGCTTTTATAGGAGCCTTTTCATCATGTGACAATTCGTCTAGATACGTAGCAGAAAACGCCCCTCAAACAGATACTATTTACATAGATATAGATAATGCAAAGAGGTATTCTTATCTTCATATGTTTGAGAAGATAGATTATATTTTAACTCCTTATGATAGTGCTTTCTGTATAGGTAAAGTAGATAAACTACTTATTACCGATAGTTTGTTGTTCGTGATGGATCGCAAAATATCGAGAGGCATTTATGTGTTGGATAGACAAGGAAACTCTGTTGCGACTATTCATAAAACAGGCTCTGGACCTGGAGAATATATAGCCATGAAAGATATATCGTATAATGAGAAGACTCAGGAGGTGAAGGCTTATTGTGTGGCGCGTAAGAAACAGATACATTATACTTTGCAGGGGAACTTTGTGACAGAAAATGATATTCCTTATTTCTCTTTGAGGGCAGAATCCATTGGGGATAATTACATCTTACATACGGATTATGCGAAGAGTGAAGACTTGAAATGGAATGGGAAATATCCTAACCTTATTCTTTGGAATCCGAAAGAGAATTCTGTAGAGTTTGCGGCAGATTATTTTAAAGCTCCGGCGGCAAAGGCTACCTTGATCACCTCCGAACCTCAATTCTCTAAGCTCAACGATACCTTATATAGTATCAAACCGGACCATTGTAATACGGTTTATCATGTTACGCCGCATCAAATCTATCCGGCCTACCAGTTGGACTTCGGACCTTATAATCTCGATGAGGAGTTCTGGGATATGGCTTCCAAAAAGAGAATGAAGTTCAAAACGTTGGATGCGTATAGCGATAGCCGGAACCTTTGCGAGACATTTCGTTTCTTGGAGGGAGAGAATTTCCTATATTTTGTGTGTAAACAGAAGAAGACGGTGACGCATGTATTCTATTCTAAAAAGACAAAGACTCTGAAACAAATAGCAAAGTTTGAGAATGATATGGATTATGTTACTCCCTTCCGCCCGATTGCCATTTATGATGACAAACTGTATGGATTGCTGGATTCGGAAGAGGTGTATAATATGAAAGAAGAGTTGAAGGGCATTTTACCGGATACGATATTAGAGAATGTACAGGAGTTCGGAAATCCGATTATTGCGATATTTACTTTAAAACCTTTTTAAGTGATGAAGATGGTAACGTGGGTGCTGGCTGCGGGCTTTGTGCTGGTGGTGGCATTTAATTTTATTTTGCTCAACAAATACAAACAGGAGCGGGAAGCGAATGTATATATAGCTGAAAAACAAGAAAAGGTGTCAGCTAATGAACTGACTTTGCAGGAGAATATGTTGTTTCAGTATGCGGCGGAGGTTACGCCGTGTCCGGATGTGGTATTGAAGAATCCGAAAACAAAAGGGGAGCAGAAATTATCGGAACTGGTAGAGGGGAAAGAACCGAAATTGTTTTTCCGCTTTAAAGAAACGGATTGCGACGTCTGTATACAAAAGGCATTGAGGCTGCTGAAAGAAATAACCACGGAGTTCCCGGATTTACCGGTGACGATATTGAGCGGATATGCCAATACCCGGCAGTTTTATGCTTATGCGAATAGCGAAAACAAATCGTATGAGATTTACAATATAGGTAGCTTCCCGGTGATATTGGAAGAGCAAGATAAACCTTACTTTTTTGTATTGAATGGGAGTTTAACAATGGAGAATGTCTACATTTTTACCCAAGAGAATAGTCGTCTTTCACGGGAGTATCTGAAATGTATGATGCATAAATATGGTTATTGTCCTGAGGAACACGACCACACTGAACATCAATAAAGTAGAAACTGTTTGCCGGAAGAACGGCAATTACCGGCATGGATATGACTCAAAGCACCTCTTTCTTATGAAATATATTCCTTATCTCTTTTTCTTTCTCTTTTGTTGCGTCGCTTGCAACAACCACCAAGAATCTCAGATTCAGGCTACTTTGGAGGTAGCCGGAAGTAACCGTCCCGAATTGGAGAAAGTGCTTTCTCATTTTGAAAACGAAAAGCCCGACAAACTTAAATTGGAAGCTGCCCGTTACCTCATTGCTAACATGGGTGGACATACTTCTTTGCAAGGAAAGCGGCTGGAAGTCTATAAGAAAATGGTGAGGGAGGCAAAGAAACCGATATCGAAAGATACGTTGGCGGTGATATGGAAGCGGGCGAAAGCTGTAAAAGAAGAGGGGATGGAGATGGAAGAAGACGCGGCGTTGATTTCTTCCGCTTATTTAATACGGCATATCGACCAAAGCGTGGAGGGATGGCTGGCTTCTCCGTGGAAGGAACAAGTGGAGTTTGAAGAATTTTGTCATACAATATTGCCTTACAGGGTGAATAGCGAACAGTTGTCTGCCGGATGGGTGGATTCGCTACGGGTGAGATATGCTCCTGTTATAAAGGATATAAAGGATGCGAAGAGGGCCTACGAAGCCGTGATGAAGAAGTTGGATAAAGAGTTTCGGGAGTCGGAAGTGCCTTGTCCGTATACGCCGGATATCCTGACACTGGACAATATGAAGATAGGGCCGTGCAAAGACCAGTGTATGTTGACGGTAGCGATATTGCGGGCTTTGTCCATTCCGGCGGCTTATGATTATGTAACGCATTGGACCAACTATAGCCGGGTGGGGCACTCGTGGGTAACATGGGTCTATAAAGGGGAAACGTATACATGGGAGAAGAAAGATACGGTGCCCCGGAAAGCAAACAGGATTCCGGCTTCGCTAATGAAAGCGGAGTTTATTCCGGACGAGGATTACCTGTATTCGGTGGATACATTGAAACGGGTCTCAAAAGTTTATCGTGCCGGATATGGGCCGGAAGTGGCAGAAGATGTTTCGGAGGTTTATGGTTTGAAAGGGTATTGTGAGATAGAAGTCCCGGGGAAAGTGGAGATAGCTTATTTGTGCACCTTTCGTACCGGAAAAGATTGGGAGCCGGTGGATGCCGTTTATGTAAAAAAGGGAAAATGTAAGTTCGAACATTTGGGATGCGGAACGGTATATCTCATCATGGAAAAGAGGGGAGATAAGCTTCTTCCTTTATCTTCGCCGTTCATTCTCCGTGAAGGCGGAAAGGTAGAGTGGCTTGTAGCGGATACGCAGGTAACGGAAGAGGTACGACTTACCCGCAAGTATCCGTTAATGGGACACTGGATTACTCAATGGCATAAGATGATTGGTGGCAGGATAGAGGCAAGTAACCGTCCGGACTTTGAGCAGGCAGTGGTGTTGGACAGTCTTACGGAAACACCGGTATATAGGAATCTGCTCAGGAACTATCACCCCGAAGAACATTTCCGCTATGTGCGGTATGTGTGTCCGGAAAATTGCCGTACACCCTTGGCAGAGTTGGAATTTCATGAAGCCTCGAACGAAATGATACGGAATGAAATAACCCTTACTCCGACAGCGGGCGATACTCCACCATCAGCTTCGAACGATAGATTACGGAAAAGAAAAGCAGGTACTTTACGGATAGGGCGGGACGAAGCATTAAAGAAAGGAAAAACGGTTACTTCGGTGCTGGATGGTACTGCACAGGTGCTTCCTGCCGGAGTGCTGTTAAAAGGAGAACCGATAGGTTCGGAAGGGTTGCCGGAAAGGTCTATGCGACAAACTTTCGACGGGAATTTGATGAGTGTATGTAGTACGAAAAAGAAGTATTGGGTAGGATTGGATTTGAAAAAGCCATGCCGGATAGGAGATATCGTTCTTTATCCGAAGAATGACGGCAACTTTATTGATATCGGCGACCGTTACGAATTGTTTTATTACGATAAAGGCTGGGTCTCGTTAGGTAAGCAGACCGCTACCGGTTTCTCTCTGATATACAGGAATGTGCCGAAAGGCGCTCTGCTGCTCCTGAGAGATTATAGCAAAGGCAAAGAAGAACGTATTTTTATTTATAAGCAGGGCAAGCAGGTATGGGGATAGGTCTGGCAGTTTATTTTGAATGATAAACGGCCAATCCTTTCACCGTTAACAGGTACTTTTGTCTTGGATGCTTCGGATTGTTGGGATAGAGCATCACCACCAAACCCTCTTCCATGGCAGGATTCAGATAGTTTGCCATAAAGTTCTCACGGTCTTTTAAGTTCATGGCGGTAAGCATTTCTTTAATGGATAATTGTTGTTCGGCCAATACCTGAATGAAGGATTGTACGGTGGTTGAGCTTGTCGGGTACTTGTCGGGTGCTTGTCGGGTGCTTGTCGGGATTGCTTTCTCAACCCATTCTGATGGAGGATTCACAATCATGTGCCGGTTCTTCAACTCATTGTGTTCGCCCATCATCAAGTTTCTGAAGAACAGGATTAAGAAGTTCATATCAGGCTCAATGCCTTTACGTACATTGCGGTAATTGGCACGAACCAGCGCATTGCGAAAATACCAAGAGTGTTCAGCAAATAAATCATTGTTCACGTCAAAACCAATACTTCTTAAATACTTGATTATGAAAACTGCCGTTGTACGCGTATTCCCCTCACCAAATGGATGAATTTGCCAAAGATTTGAGACGAACTTAGCGATATGTGCTACCACCTCATCCAAGGATAATCCTTTGTAAGAAAAGTTCTTTTCTTGCTCTAAATCATACTCTATAGCTCTATGTAAGTCTTCCGCATTGACGTATAATACCGTATCGCCACGAAGTACCCATTCTTTCTTTGTGATGTCATAGTTACGTATTTTACCGGCAAATTTGAATACGCCTTCAAATAGTCTTCGATGGATAGAGGTAAAGCCGGTTACAGAATAAGCGAATGATTTCTCATTCAAGATGCGGGCAATATTTGCTGAAACCTTATCTGCTTCTTCTGTATCTTCATCATTTGGAGTACGGATAGTCTTAGATTGGTAATATCCATTGATAAGCGCCTTCACCTCATCCATGCTAATATCACCCTCAATATGTTTGACCGCAGTGTCTTTTAGATAGTCGGAGGTTTGCAAACCATCTACTGCTTGAAGCCCGATAGCGGTTTTCCAAGCCGAAGCCTTTTCTTTTTTGTCAGGCTCTCCATTGCGGATGTATGATTCAAAATCTATTTTCATTTCATATTGATATGAATTATTTGTAATCTATAAGCAAGGCAAATTTTTCTTTATGGTACGTTTCCCAGTTTTGGAGCGCTTCTATCACGCTGTCTGCTATATACTCTTTACTCTGAGTATGTAGCATTTCATATCCTTCGATAAGGAAGTAGCGGATTAGGTCGAGCTTTTTCCCATACTACTCACTATTCATTGACTTTCGGTTGAAAGGCAAAAATAACAATTTTATTTGAGAATCCCTGTTTCCGGCCTTATTTTATCTCCCTATTCAAACGTGGATGAACAATGAATGATGCCTCTCTGTTTGCTTGTCGGAAGTCCCTTTTAATTTATTTAGTTTCTAAAGGTATATAAATTTTTGACGCAGAGCTCATAATCAATGATTTAACCTATCAAAACCCCGAAATTGACCTCTCAAACTCTTATATGTCTCAGACATTTTTGACGCGCTTTTTTCATTTTCCTTCTATTCCTTTATTATTCAATGGCTTATAGCCGTTTTTGATGCTGTTTGGGTGTTGTGCGGAGATTCTCGCAAGTTGGGATGGAGTAACCGAACCAACCATGATAGATGAACCAGTGAACCTAAAAAGAAAGATACGATGGTGGTAGACAGTAATCGGATTTGCTCATCGGGGACGGGTGTCCAGCTTCGTCGGGGGACGGGTGTCCAGCTTCGTCGGGGGACGGATGTCCAGCTTCATCGGGGGACGGGTGTCCTGCCTTGCCTCTTGTCGCTGGGCCTTCCCCCGGTCTAAACCAATTTATCGGTTGATTACTTCTTAAACTCCTCTACTTCTTTAGTTTCACTATTCTGATAACTCGGTCTTGATGTTTCCGTTCATAACTCACCTCCGCATACTTTTCCAGTTCTTTGGCCGTCATCCGGTCGTTGCAGAAGATGTTCAAATCCTTGTATAGGGCTTTCAGCATCACTTTGGCTTCGGTAGGGGTATAGCATTCTCCCTCTTTAAAGCGGGCGGCGAAGCGGCGGTGAAGTTCGGGCGACTGTTTCAATACTTTGCTGTGCAGCACACCTAACGATTCGCGGATGGTTTTCTCTTTAAAGTCCGTGTTGCGCACAAAATCGGCGCCGTAACGTTGGTAACACAGGTAGAGGTTGCGCTCCGATTCGCTGTTCAGCATGCTCTGAACCATTCGGTAGTAACGCTCTTGCATCTTCTTGTCCTTGCTCTTTTGCAGGTAAGCTATCTGTTCCCATTTGATGAGCATCCATTGCATACGACTTTTGCGGGAGAGTTGCCGTTGTACCGCCAGGCGTTCCTTATCGTCTACTTCGTATTGCTTTTCTTCGTACTTTACTACAAAGTAATCCGCCAGCCGATAGGCCTCTTCCAATAAACGGGCATCGGTGTAGAGGTGGCGTACAGCTTGCTCCTCGTAATAGTTCGCCAGCAGGAAGGCATCCTCTTTTCCCCGTTCGTCGAGGAAACGGGTGTAGCTGTTGTGGCTCATCGCTTCCCGCAGCAAGGTGCGCTTCCCGTCGTTCTGTACCTGTTCCAGTTGCTTGCCCCACAAGGTGTACAGCTCCGAGGCGCCGCTGAGCCAGCCTTCTATCTCTGCTCGGCTTTGTACAGGTAGTTCAGGGTCGATGGAGGTGATATGTGTGAGCGAAGCGATGCCTTTGCGGAAACGTCCGGCTATCTGGATGGCTTCCGTCTTCGGGTCGATGGCCGATTGGGGCGCTCCGCAGATGTCCGAAACGATGACTACGTGCGGAGGCTCGCACTCTATGTCTACGGCCGAGAAGAAGCGGGAGGTGAAGAAGTTGTAGTGCTTCAGCTCGGAGATGTAGACGGATTTCTCGCGCCTGTTACCTAGGTAGAGCTTCTCCATGCCGTCCTTGCTGCAATAGGTGCAACTGTTTTGCAGTTCGGGTATGATGCGGAAGAAGGAGTTGATGCTGTCGATGCTGTTGCAGAAGATGCAGACGCTCTTCCTCTTGGCGCGTATCAGTTCGCTCAGTGCCACCACTATATTGTTGGTGGTTATCAGGTTCAGTTTCAGGCGGTAGTCGTAGTCGGGACGAATCAATATGCGATGGAAATCGCGGAAGCGTTCGTCGGAAGCAACGATGGGTGTGGCCGAAATGAGCGCTTTGTGGTGGAAACGGAAGAAGTCGTCCATAGGCAGTTTGATGGACGAGCGGAAGTCCACGTCCTGTACCAGTTTCTCGCATTCGTCGAAAAGCAGGAAACAGTCGTTGTACATGTCGAGGTCGAGCTCCTGCATGGCTTCCTTAATCTTGGGGAAACTCTCCGGGGTGGTAAGCAGTTTGTACGGAGCATCGCCGTGTTCTTCCAGAAAGTTGACCACGCGTGCCACCGTTACGCCGCGCATCACCGCCAGACAATGGGCGTGTTTCTTCGCTTTGCTCTCGATAACCGGCACGTTGGGTTCTATAATGATGGATTTGCGGGGCGCTTCCAGTTCCATATACGTGGCGCCGATGCCCGGCAGTTGCTTGTTGATGATGCAGTCCGTGGGGATAAATTGTTTCCCGGCCCGTTGCAAGGCGTCTATCAGATGCTCGTTGCGACGGATTTCGTAGATTCTGTCGTATTTCATGAAAAGTGATTGTGTATAAGATGTATAAGAAACCCCTTCCGGTTAGTATTTGCGCACTCCGTGCTTTTCGGGATTATATTTAACGAACCCCGCCCGTTCTATCTCCTGTTTCAGTGCCTTGTCCGCTTTGAATACCACACTCTTTATCTCCAATGAATTGGCGCGCGAGGTTTCGTCTTTCTTTCCCATGGAATGTTTTCTGAACTGTGCGTTCAACGAGAACTGTCCGAAATCTTTCAGATGTATGATGTTCCCGTCCTGCAAGGCCTTTTTAAGGGCTTCGAGCACCACCTCCACCGATAAGAACGCCTGCGCTCCGAGTTGGGGATGGCGTTGGATAATCAGTTTTACCAAATCCTCCTTGTCAATGGTTTTATCACTTAGCAACACGGGGCGTACGTCCGCCTTCCTCTTGCCTTCTTTTTCACTCTCTTCACTCTCCGTATTGTTGATATTGTCTGCAATGCGGGCAAATTTGAATTTAATTGCCATAATATCTGTTTGTTGTATAAAAAAACGCAGTAGGTCTTCCTCCCAGATGCCCTACTTCTTCTAAGCGGTTGCAGTAGTCTGTTGGCCCTAAATGTCCTGAAGAATTTCCTTAATTAAACGGTGTAAAGGTATTCATTATATGGGAAGCCGGCAATAGTTTCTTATATGTTTTTTGAAATTATATAGGAGGAAACAGATTTTCTCCAAGGAAGATAAACTCTTCCGCTTCTCTTTGGGTGTTGAGGATAAATGAGTTAACTACTTTTATCGGCTGAGGCAGGATTGCTTGTGCCATGCGGAGAGCCTCCATGCCCCAAGGCAGGCTGAGGGCGTAGCGCATCGGCAACCGTATGGTATGTATCAGCCGAACCGGCATCGGGAGAGCGCTTGAGGCGCAATGAGATTGTAGGGTCGTAGAAGGTATATCCGCCTGTTAGATGTTAAACTGGCAGAAAAACGGTCGGATATAGGATGATTTCTTCTCATACTATCATTAGGTTATGATGGAAAATGATTATTTTTGAGGCAAAATAGTAAGAATCATTCTACCGGGGAAATGAAGCTTGGCGGTGACTCGCTTATACTAACGGAGGAACAGATATGAATAAGGATATATTAGATTTTGTGACATTCTGTGTGGGCGCTGTGGCACTTAGCCTGGATATGCCGCGAACAGATGTGTTCGCGCGTCTGAAAAAGGCCAATTTGATAGATGATTATATTGTGCCGGGCTATGATGTGCTTCATACATTCAGCAGGCATTACATTGTGGAGGATATTATTGATATGATGAAACGGAAAGGGGTATTAGCATGATGGAAGTCTATCATACATCTTGATATAAATCATTCAATTATCCCAATAGTCCGCAATAAAGTTTGCAAATTCACTTTTTTATAGTAAGTTTGCAAAAACGGATTAGGTATGATAGAAAGAATACTAAAAGCCAGACTGTTAGAGCTTACAAAAAAGTATCCGATTGTTACCCTTACGGGACCACGGCAATCGGGTAAATCGACGTTACTTAAAACTTCATTTCCGGAATACGAATACGTATCTTTAGAAGACCCGGACATGAGATTGTTTGCAACGGAAGACCCAAGAGGATTTTTTGCTACATATCCGGATAAAACAATCCTTGATGAAGTACAAAGAGTACCCTCTTTATTTTCCTATATTCAGACTCATACAGACAAAGAAAATAAAGAAGGGATGTATCTGCTTGCAGGGTCTCATAACTTTCTTTTAATGGAGAACATCAATCAATCACTTGCAGGAAGAACAGCTATTCTTCGGTTATTACCTTTTTCTCATCTCGAAATGAAAGAAGGTAATATACTTCCTTCCGGAGTAGATGAAGAGATTTTCAAAGGTGCGTATCCTCGCCTTTACGATAAAGATATTACTCCCACGGACTATTATCCGTTCTATATCCAGACCTACGTAGAACGCGATGTGCGCTTGATGCGGAATATTGGGGACTTGAGTAAATTTATTCGTTTTCTGAAATTATGTGCGGGACGTATAGGGCAGCTTCTTAATATTTCGTCGCTGGCCAATGAATGTGGAGTATCTGTCACCACGGCAACTTCATGGATTTCTATTTTGGAAGCAAGCTACATCTGTTATTTGCTGAAGCCCGACCATAACAACTATGCCAAACGGTTAGTGAAAGCGCCCAAACTCTATTTCTACGATACCGGATTAGCCTGTTCGCTGCTTGATATAAGAAGCGCAAACCAAATAGCCACTCATTTTCTTCGTGGAGGTTTGTTCGAAAACCTCGTGATTAATGAATTCATTAAAGAAGCGTATAATAAGGGAGAAGAGCCCAGCCTTTCATTTTGGAGAGACAGCACAGGCAATGAGGTGGATTTACTGCGTACGGTAGAAGGTAAACAATATGCTTATGAAATTAAATCGGGAGCAACCTATTCTTCCGACTTTTTTAAAGGTATCTCTAAATGGGCAAAACTTTCGGGGACAGCGCCGGAAGATTGTTTTGCAATCTACAATGGAGATAAGAGTATGAAAACCTCACAAGGACGTGTAATGGATTGGAAGTCATTCTAAATAGCATATCCACGTCATTCTATCCGGCTGTCTTGAAATGACTTGGGAGGAGACAGATTTTCTCTAAGGAAGATAAACTCTTCCGCTTCTCTTTTGGCGTTGATGGTAAATGAGTTAGTTACTTTTACGGGCTGCGACAGGATTGTTTTTGCCATGAGGAGAGCTTCCATGCTGTCTCCTCTCTCTTCGTAGAGCCGCCAAAGTTTATAGTTGGGCATTAGTCTTGTAGGAACCATTCGGGCTGCTGTTTTATACGTATGTTCCGCTTTTTCGTATTGTTTAGTCTTGGCGTAATAGTTTCCTAATAAAATGTAGCTTTCCGGGGTTGGAAGCATTTCTTCTATTATGTTTTGATTTAGGGTGTCGGTAGCGTGTCGGAGCATCCATTGGCTATAAGTCAGGTTGAAAGTAGTATTAGATTTTAAACGGGAATAGTGCGTGCGGGCATATTCCAGTGCGGGAGCCTTATTTTGTGAGAAGATACTTATCATTTTCTCCGAGGCCTGTTTGTAAAACATTCCTTCCCGGATACCTGCCATTCCTATTCCCAATAGCATTAAGAGATATAAGATGTAACTATGCTTCTTATTGAAATAACTAACTATCTTATCAGAATAACTAGTAATGCTGTTGTATTGCAGACAGCCTAATAAAAATGGGAATAACAGATATAGAGGAGGAATGGCTGTAGGATAGGAGAAACAGGAAAATACGCCCCAAGCCATTAAGCTGGATTGGATGGTCCGGTTAATTGGATTATGGGGAGTGCCTCGGCTTATTATAATCACTATGCAGAGGATAAGTAGTAAACCTATTATGCCTGTTTCCACTGTGAGATGGAGCAACTCATTATAAGTGTAGGCGGCGTCTCCGGCAACCAGTGTCTCTTGGTCGGAACGTTCTGTTTCAAAATGCGCTGCTTGGTGGAGCATGTATGTTCGGGGAAATTCGCCGATACCGATTCCGGTTAGTGGATGTTCGGCCACCATTCCCGATGATACGCGCCAGATAAGTAGACGGGCATGGGCCGACTGCGGCCGGTAGAAATAGAGTAATGTGCCGATGAGTAGTATGCCGGATAAGGTTGCTATGACAAGGTTACGTTTTTTGAGGAGAGCGGAGAACCTTCGGGAGACCGGAAACAGAAACAAACTTCCTGTAAGCACGGAAAGAAAAGCCGCGCGGGAGTCGGACAACCAACATCCGGTGGCTAATACTCCAACGATTAATATTCCGATACCTTTTACAAGTAATCCGGTAAGCCCTCGCTTCTTTATATGAAAGCTTTCTTTCAGAAAAGACAGGGCAATAACCAGGCAGATGCTTAAATAGCCTCCTAACGGGCCGGGGTTGCTTAAATGTCCGGTTACGTTAAAATAGGCATGTTCGCTTTCGGCCCATCCTGTGGATTGCAGTATGGCGGTGATGGCTTCTACAATCCCGGACAATAGAATGGCATAGAGTACGCCTCTTTTGTCGGGCATTTTTCGTGTCCAGAGATATGCTAGAAGAAGGACGCCTCCTTTTAGGAATTCCATACTGCCGGCGGGTTCGTCTCCATGGAAAATAAGGTGTCCGGTAATATATAGGATAAATAGAAGGAGAGCTTTATCCAGTGGGGAAAAAGAACCGTTTTCTTTGTTCCTGTATAGAACCGTTTGATGAATCAATAGAGCGGAGAGTGCCGTTGCCGTATAGGCATAAAAAAGTTCGCTGTAAAATAATCCGTTGGCGGACGAAAAACTCCAGGGTAGTGGGAGGATAAAAAGAAACGGTACGATGTATAGGGTGAAACGTGTCATGCTAAAAGGATGTTTTTTGTGTCCGGGTTAATAATCGTAGTTACAATAAAGTTGTGTAATGATTCCCTCTTTAGAAATGTCGACACTGAAAGTGGGGTATTCCTCATATCGGTTCATATAAAAATAGATTCTGTTCTCTTTCTTTTCTTCATGGGAATAGGAGGGATGGGAGCGGATTTTGGCCGCATTCTGTCCTGTTTTTAGTCGCATACCATACACTTCCAACGTATAGTTGTCATTACGTAATATGATTTCATAAAGTCCTTTGTCCTGTTCGTTCTCATCAAAACGTACCGTCATATCCTTACCGAAGGTGAATTCATATCCTCTTCCGAAGTCTGCGTCATAGATGTAGATACCGGTAGGTTCCCCCAAGGCTTGTTTCACTTGTTGGGGTGTATACACATATCCCAATTTCAGTCCGTTAAGTTCTATTTGTTCGTTAGCGCGGCTTGTTCTGGATTGCGCAACTCCCCTGATAGAAAGCATACAACTCCCTATCAGCCATATTATCCAAAGCTGTTTCATGATTTTTTTTCTTAAGCTGTTTAAAGTTCCAAGCCAAGCGTATATGGGATTGGCTTGGAACTTATCATTTTTCGATATTATTGAGGTAAGGGTGTTTCTTTTCTATCAATAATACTTATTGATTCGTTAAATACAGAAGGTGGATAGTTTTGCGGTTTGTACTTGGTTTCTTTAAGTAATTTGAACTTACCTTCCGGTGTGATTTGGTATTGTCGGTCGATTCGTTGACCATGCAGGTTGCTTTTTACATATCCTTCTTTATCAACCGGATATTCATTCAGATTCAGGGTATAGATGTTCACCTTTAAATCTTTGTGCAGGCTACCTTCTACTGTGTTTGTCCAACCGCCTGCAATGGACGCTCTTTTATAAAAGGTCAGATAGTCTATGACTTTACCGTCTAAAGAGTAAGTAATGAGTAAATGTTTGAAGTCGTTATGGTCACCGGATAATGCTTCAGCTAGCAATATGATGTAATCTCCGTTTGTATCATAAAACCCCGCTCTGATTGTTTGTTCGCTATCTTCTATGCGTTTGTCTGTTCCTGCATACAGAGGAAGTCTTTTATCTATCCGTTCTTGAGCGCAAGAATGAACTGTGTATCTGTAATCAGTTAATGTTTTATTACCAGCTAAGGTATAAGGAAGAGTGGTCTTCCCACAATAGCTTTTGGATAAAAATGTGAGGAACGAATCCGTGATGCGGTTTACATCTACACGCCGGATGTTGCTCTCTTGTCCGGATATATTTATCGAACATAAATGGAACAACGTTGCTAATAAGATTAATTTTGTTTTCATAAAAGTGTATTTATTATTTAATTTTTAGGTTTGCTGTCGTGTACAGGACTCGTATCTCGGGAAATACCGTCATTGGGCCTGACATGTGTAACGGAGTAATCTTTACCAAGAACCTCATTTTTTCCTTCGAATGAAGGAATAGAACTATCGTAATAGAACCTGTTTTTTTGTGTATCACATCCACTTTCTGCTTTGCTGGTGCCACAATCCATGTAAGTATAGTAATATTGTTTTCTTGTGGAATCGTACCCTCTTCCTGTAATAACTACAAAGTGGTCGGTTCCATCAGGATTTCCCTCTCCTTTCTTTTTGTCTTTATCAGATTTATAGTCCACTCCAGCTATAATCACGTTTCCTTTGTTTAAATGTTCATCAATGCATTTAATGGCATTTTTGTATACAGGTACAGGGTCTGGATACCCAAAGCTTAATCGGGGATTTGAAAAACTTGTTTCTTTTGATAATTGGAAAACGTGCCCGGAATCTCCCGGATTGGGCTGTCCATAGTTTGTTAAGATACTATTACATAATTCCATGCAGTTGGCTCCGGCGTACCATGGAACGAATTTGGATTTGTCCATTAACTCTTTGGCCTCTTTGAAGGAAGTATCATCCTTCGGATTGTCATTATCTCCCCATTCGCCGGTACTGTCATCTTTATCATTATCTTGGTCGCAAGTACAAGGGTCGTTGTGGCAGACGCCACAGGCATCGTTTACTTCCACATAGTCGCATACATATTCTTCTTCCGCATGTCCTCCGACCCATTCACAATTTTCTTCTTCTCCCATTTCCATCCCCCATTCCGTGTTATAACATCTGTATTCGTCGACCCAAATATATTCGGTCCAGCATTGATATTCCAGAGAACGTGTTTGTTTTTCTGAAACTTGCATGGGATTGTTTACATCATATATCTGGTTAGATGAGATGGTGGCTATGGTTTTTCCGTCTTTATACCTTTTCCCAATCAAGAATTCTCCGTTAAGGGTGTAACTTCGTATGTCTCCCGAAAAGCCTTTGAAATTCCGGTATCCTACTTTAAAGGTGTTCTTTCTTCTTTTTCTTTTTAGTAGGTACGAATCTTCACAAGTAATTTTAGCAAGAGTAAAAAGAATGTTTCCGTCACTTTGCTTTTCAGCTACTAAATTGTAATGTGTATTGGAGTGTGTTTTATTCTCCTGAGGAACACTGTCGAGTGGACTTTCAATGTGTGTAATAATGGTGTTCGGCGCATATACAGGTACTTCCACAATGTTCTTCCCTTTGTAACGGAAGGCTTTTCCGTCTTCCCATTCGGGAGCGGCCAGCAACTCTTCGTCCGCGCGGCGTGTTTTTCCTTGCGGCGAGAGATAGAACGTTTTTATATGGTCGTCGAAATAGTTCATAGCTTCTTCTACTGTTATGGTTGAACCGGAACTTTCTTCTGTCGTTTCGTTCGGTATCCCGGAGAACTCATCCGAGCATCCGGCCAAGGCAAGTACGGAAAGCGCTATCGCAAAAATACTTTTTTTCTTGTACTTTTTCATGTTTTCTTGTTTTTAATTTAAAAATAATAGACACATACTTGTTGGCCGGACAAGGAGGTATCCGTGTTTACTATATTAAGGTAATTACCAAAATCTTACTATTCCATTCTCGTATGAGAAGATACGTTCCTCTTTTCCTTCCGTAAGGTCTTTAAGCCAATACAAGGCTTCCGAGGGAACGGATTCAAATTCCAGATAATCTTCTGTGGCTTCTTTCTCTTTAATAGTTTTCCAACCGTTTTCGCTGTAATACAGTAGTTCGTAATGGTGTCCAGGAGTGATGCCGTTATCATCGGTGCGAGTAAGGAATCTCATTGTTTTTATTTCCGTTTGTTTTCCCAGGTCGATACCGACCCATGCTGCAATGCGGGTAGAAGTAAGCACCTGGTTATCAAATGCGTTGGGAAAAGATTTATCGGTTTCTTTTCCCGACATCGCTTTTCCTGTAACTCTTTGCGACTGGGTGTCGAGTAATTGCCATTCGGCGATAAGCAGTGTTTGTCCCGGTTTGCAGATTCTCCAATACCGGTAAGTGGCCGGCTTTTCAAAAGTGATAGAGAAAAAGTTTAAATCAGGATTTGTTTGAGTTATCTTGCAAAGCGTATCCGACTGGGCAAAGTCTGCCTGGTGGGAAGCTTCCACATAAGCTCCTTTTAGATTTTCTCCCCAAATTACTTTCGAATCGTTTAATGGGTATTTGCGGGTAATTTTCAGGGTAATTCGTTTCCGGTAGTTTGGAATGAACTCTTTAATAGTCCCTTTCGTATTGAATAGAAAAGGATATCCGGCATTTTTAATCCGGCTTCCTTTATAGTATGTGGGTAAATACACTATATCCTTTCCCATATGATGAAAGATGGTTTGATTCTGTTTCACGGCGCTCCATGCCACAGGTCTCCATTCCAAATCATTGAAAATGGATAAGTAGAGGTGATGGGGAGCCGGATTAATGACTTTTTTGAGTAAATAGTTTATGTCTGAAGCTTTAATATATTGCTCCGTCACATCTTTCAAAAAAGGATTTTGGAAGATGGGTGGGATAGAGTCCTTTTGGTTAGATGCCGGAATAGGGTTCGGCGAGTAGGTCATTCGGTACACTTTGGCTGTCTTAGAGGTTAATTGGTCGCAGTGCCTGCCATCGCGGTAAAAAGGTTCGAACATAACGCGCCAATAATGTTTCCCGTTCCGAAAGGGCCAGCCGGGAACAAAATCTATAACCGCCGGAATGCCTACAGACCGTAAGCGTCCTAATTCGTAATAGCACCAATCCAAACATTCGAATTCGTATGCGGTTGGGGAAATAGAAGGTAATTGTATGCCGTGAAAATAATCGTCATCACTGCGGCCTAATAAGTCCCGTTGCATAGATTTTATTTCAAGTATGGAATTGGGGTCATATTGATAATAACTTAAAGTATCGAGTACCGCTTTCCATAGATAGAGGGTCGAGTCATTGGGAAGTAGTGGCTCCTGGGCTATTCGGTATGGTAACAAATACTCGCAAAATTCATCGAATGAAAGGTCTTTGAGCCATGGGCAGTTGTTCCACATCTGTAAGGCATTGTCTATATGCTGAATCAAGTATTCGCTTTTGATTACCTGAATATCTTGTATTCTCTTGCTTTTTTCAAAAGAACGTTTTTGTAGCGGAATATTAAGAACTGCTCTTTTTGCAATGTTGGACATATTCGGATATAAAGAGTCTATTTCATAAATATAGCGTGTCATGAATGAGTTGCCGGGAGTATAATGCCCCGGCATATTCTCAATAAGGAAAATAGCTGCTTTAAGATGAAGCGAATCTTTCTTTTCCTTTGTATAATAGGATATTACCTTCTCTAACTCTATCCGGTTACTTCCGCTCTGCTTGAGGGCAATTTCCAGTTTTTTATTAGCATTGGTACAGGAGATAATGAATAAAGAAGCGCACAGTAACAAAACTATTTGTTTGATTGTTTTCATAATAGTTTGAATAAAGGTTGATTGTTCTTTTCGGCAAATGTATAGATAGATATTTATAACTCACTAACAAATGATTTAAAAAAAAAACATTTATTAATATAGTAGAGGGGATATAACAGTGATTTTAACTTTGTGTAAGATAGTTGAATAGGTAAGCTGCTCTGTAAGGTATAATGAATGGTGGGGAGAAGATAAACAATGTAGACAATAAAGATGGGGTATACTATCTTTTTTAATTATGGTGTTCTATTTGGAGTGAGAATCATCTATTCCATTCTCCTTTATGGAGGAAAGAAGTTGTTGAATTGCAGGCTTTCCAACCTTCCGGACGTTGGTTGTTGTACCTCACAACGTACATAGCGCAACCTCACAACGTACATAGCGCAACCTCACGACGTACATAGCGCAACCTCACGACGTGCATAGCGCAACCTCGCAACGTTCATAGCGCAACCTCGCAGCCTGTCCGCTACGTCGGCACGGGGAGTGGTGCTTTGTCTCCAATCTATACAGAAAGGACTCTTTTTTGTCGTAATCAGGAGTGAAAACCCAAGCTAGGAGGTTGGTTCAGAGGACTAATAAACCGCTTTTACAAAGTATCTTCTCATTGTTAAATATTGTATTTACTGTAACATTGAAGTGTTTTTCTTTTGCTTTACATAAGTATTTATTACTTTTGCGTGTTCTAGGCCTTCGAACCTGAACCGTGTGAAGACATTGTTTTGTCCTGACTTCTAGCGTTTTCTTGAATATCGAAGGTAAGTTTTTTAATAGAAAGACAGTCTTAAATCAAACCGAAGAGAGTGTTCTGTTGTCAATAGAATGGGTGCATTCTTGCTTGAATAATAGTTGATTCTTTGGGGATTCGGTGAAGAGATGTTTTTTCTATCATATTGTATATAATTACCTAAAATAGGGGGGAAGAGTATGGAGGGTTCATCTCATATACATCCGGATGAGGCCGGAAAGCAAAAAAAGAACAGTTGTAGCCTGGAGTTGGATTCTATTTCCGACAACTTACTGAATGCAATGCTCACCAGTATCATCTTTTTCGATGCCGATGGAATCGTTTTCCGTACCAACTTGTCGGCATGCGAAGAGCTACACGTGACGGATAATTTCGTTGGACAGAACGTCAACGATTTGTTTTCGGTTATTTACCAAAGCGAGAATATCTTGCCCGGTCTGATTGCCCGGTTGGACGATTCGCAGGCTGAGTCTGTTACTTTGCCGCACGATGCCTTTATGCGTTCGTTCGATGGTAACGCCGGTTTTTTTGTTTCCGGACGCATTACACGTTTGAGCTGTAACGAGTTCCTGTTTGTATTCCGCAATGTGGTGGAAGAACTTACCCAGGAGAGCATGTTCAAAATGGCCCTCAGTTCTACTAAGATATTTCCATGGTTTTATGATTTCGAACGTGCTACCATGGTTATCGACCCGCGCTACTACGACTATACCAAAATTCCTACCAAAGATTATACCATGACACTGGAGGAGTTCGCTCTGCGAATTTATCCCGATGATAGGGAGGCTATGGCACAAGCGTTTAGTCAACAATTAAGAGGTGTGCATTATCCCTATCCCGTGCCGTACCGACTTCAGCGTGGAGACGGGGCTTACGAATGGTTCGAAGGACAGTCTACCTATCTCGGACAGGTGGAAGGAGCACCCTATCGGGTAGTGGGTATCTGCATGAGTACGCAGGTTTACAAAGATATAGAAGAGACTCTTACGGCTGCCCGCGATAAGGCGGAGCAGAGCGACAAGCTTAAGTCGGCCTTTTTGGCAAATATGAGTCATGAAATACGTACGCCCTTGAATGCGATTGTCGGCTTTTCAAACTTGCTGTCCGATGGTGAAATCCCGGCCGATAGTGAGGAAGGACGGGAATTCGTTCAATTAATTAATCGTAACTGTGATTATCTGCTTGCACTGGTTTCGGATATCCTCGACCTTTCACGTATCGAAACAGGCATTATGGAATATAATTTTGTAGAGTATTCACTCACGCAGTTGCTTTCGGATATTCACCGTAATTTCAGACTTCGGATTCCCGAAGGTATATCGTTCGACCTCATGCTGCCGCCTGCCGATGCGGTGATTGAAACCGATGTGTCCCGTTTGAGGCAAGTGTTGGACAACTTGCTGGGCAATGCGGTAAAATTTACCAATCAGGGACGTATAGGCTTGGGTTTCAAGCTTTCCGATGATGGAGAGAAGGCGCTGCTTTTTGTGGAGGATACAGGTCGTGGCATTTCGGAAGAGCAGGCCGAGAAGATATTCGACCGTTTCTATAAAGCGGATTCGTTTGTACAGGGTGTAGGATTGGGCTTGCCCATCTGCAAAACCATTACCGAACAGATGGGTGGTGCGATAGGAGTGCGCTCACATTTGGGTGAAGGGACGAGTTTTACGCTACAGCTTCCGCTCAGGCATCAGAATGTGGCAGGTTTAGCTTGAGAAAAGCTGGCTTTGGCTTTGTTGCATCATTAAGTTACTTTTGCTTTGGTTTTGTGACAAAGCTTATCTGTTTTTGCTTTGGATTCATTACATCATTTGGCTGATTTTGCTTTGGATTTATGACAAGTATACCTCTGTTTTTGCGATAATCCATTCATTTTAAGTATATTGTTATTTGTTGCCTATCGAAGTGAAATCGGGCACCAATGCGCACCTTCGTTCTTTGCACCAGTTTACGGCGGATGCGCCGCACGACCTCGCCATTAGAGTATGGAGCAACCGGATGAGCGTGGACGAAGTAAAAGAACCGGGGAGCGGAAAGCGGTTCAGGTTGCTTAATATTCCCTATTATTATGTAGGAGTATTGGATAGAGTGCTCAATCAGCTGGGGTGAAAGCGAAAGTAGATAGGCATCACTTTATAATATACATGTGAATCAATTGCTAAAGGAGTGATAACTCCCGCGATGCCTGACTTTATCACGTATCTCTGCCATCTATATGGTATAGATACGGTGTACAGATAATGTAAAAAGCGGGCTAACAATCTTTAAATCAAGATGATTAGCCCGATTGGATTTTTGATGCGAAATAAGGCCTTAGATGCAGTTCATGATAATGCTTATTATCATTTCTTTTTCTTCCGTTCGTGACTCGGCAATCATGATGGTTAGTGCTACAAGGGTATGGTCAGCGATACGCTTACTTCCATCTTCATTATAGAGAATGTCGTTCTTGTCAAGGAAATAAAGAAATAGAGTGGCCGCAATACGCTTGTTTCCGTCACTGAAACTGTGGTTTTTGGTGACGAAGTAAAGTAGGTTGGCTGCTTTTTCTTCAAGAGTAGGGTAAACATCCTCATCTCCAAAACTCTGGTAAATATTACCGATACTGCCTTTGAAGGAATCGTCCTTTTCATGTCCGAACAGGTCAGAGCCTGCGCTAAAACGCATTTGGTCTATTAGATTGCGACATTCTTCGTAGCTCAGAATGTATGTTGCCTTGTTTCCCTGCGGTCGTTTCATACATTGGTGGTCGTAATCATCAAGCAGGGTGAGGGCCGTATTGTAGTTCTCAATTACGCTAAGCACCTGTTTAGCATCAAGCTCGTTTTGGGTACGCTTCATGATGCGTATTACTTCTCCAAGTTGTTGCAGGCGTTGGTCGTTGATGGCGTAGCCTTTGATGATATATTCTGTCAATACAGAATTTGCCCATTTACGGAAGGCTATGCCTCTTTTGGATTTAACCCTGTAACCTACGGAAATAATCACATCTAGATTGTAATATTCTGTTTGTTGGGTTTGTGTTTTGCCTTCTATGGCACCGTGTCGAGTGGTGGTCGCAAATTTTGCGACTACCACTTGTCCTTCCAATTCTTCGCGCATGGCGTTGTTGATATGCTTACCAATGGTCTTTATATCCCTATCAAATAGAACAGATATTTGCTGACGATTTAGCCATACCGTTTTTTCTTCTGTTGATACAGGTACTTCCAGTACTGTTTCTGCATCCTTGAAAATTGCTATCTTGTTTTCCATATTATTCTTCTATTACATTCAGTTGTTTATCTAAAATATAGGCTGTTCCAAGTGGTTTTCACGGCATAGTTTGTTATATTTTTCAAATAAGAAAATTCGGAGTTCCATTAAATCGTCTGCCGAGAACATTTAACTAGTTACGGAAAGTCAGGTATTGTTCCAACTCGTTGTATAAGCCATTGTATTGAAGCACTCTCTTTTCAGTGAAAGTACCGTCTCTATATTTTTTCTTGATAAATAGGGCATATCTTTCCAGTAGGGTTCTTTCCATTTTTCCACAAAGCTCAATGTTGGCAGTCTTAATGGCTGACTGATTGGGTAGTTCTTCTGAATGGTGTTAATCTTTTCATTGGTATTATTCATTTTTATTGTGGTGCAAAGATACGATTCCGGCATCACTAAACAACAATTCTGTATCATTTATTTGCAACCTTATGCAATGTAAGATTATTGATATATGCTGATTATCGGTTTGTTATAGCTGTTTGTGCGGTATAAAGGTTTAATTCTTACTTCCACTATGAATAATAAGGCTAGAGCGTATATGAAGGAGGTCTACTATTCTCATTGCGGCTCTAATCGGAAAGAAAGTTTGAATGATTCATAGGATAACGCCCCCTCTTACACCACTCATTCTTTTCTTAATTCTTCTCTTTTCCGATAGAATTCGATAGAATCTTTTCAATTCTTTTTCAAATGAACCATTGTGGACTTGATTTATGTTAGGGGAATGAATATTTTTGTCCCAAAACTTTAATAAATGTATATGAAAGCACATCTGTTAGTTGGCATAGTTTTGTCATTTGGCTTGCTATCCTGTGGCGGTGGAGGAGAAAGTACGGTGACGCCTCCCGAACCTCCGGTGAATCCACCCACAAACCCTAAAAAGATTGAAATAGCCTTGTCGGTTACCCAGCAAACAGTAAAAGGGGTGCGGGCTACCGATACCGGATTTGAGTCGAACGACCGGGTGGGACTGTTTGTAGTCAATGCCCAAGGCAATATGTCGGGCACCCTCTCTACCACCGGTAACCATGTGGACAACAGGCCGTTTACCTACTCTTCCAGAGGATGGACGCCGGACGTTCCCGTTTATTGGAAAGACGAAACCACCAAAGCCGATTTCTATGCCTATTATCCCTATACGGCATCGGCCGATGTTACGGCATATCCTTTTCAGGTAAAAGCGGACCAGTCGGCCCTGACGGCTTACAAAGCCAGCGACTTTATGTGGGGACGTACCATGCTGGTTTCTCCTACGGCAGCCGATGTCAACATAACCGTGAAACATATCCTGAGTAGCGCTTTGATTTATGTCACTCCCGGCGATGGGTTTACTACCCAGACGCTGGCACAGGCAACGGTTAGCGTGAAGTTGCAGAATGTGAAGACGGCTTCTACCGTCAATCTCTCTACGGGCGTACCCACGCTGACAGGCGATGCCTCCACCGTGACTCCTTATAAAGACGGAGACTGTTATAAGGCGTTGCTCCCTCCGCAAACCGTGGCGGACGGCACAGCTTTGGTAGTGGTAACAGTGGACGGCAGAGACTATACCCTGAAAACCGGATGCGAATTCAAGACCAATACCAAACATACGCTTACCGTGAAAGTGTCTAAAACCGGTAGCGGAGTGAATGTAGGTATCGGCGCATGGGAAACCGACGACGAAGACCATGGCGGTACGGCTGAATAAACATAGAAAAACATAAAAACGATATATGAATACAGTGAAATCCATTACATCAAGAGGACAATGGCTTCTCTTGTTATCCCTGCTGATAATGGCCTGTTCCGATGAAGATTGGAGAGGCTCGGGCGGAAATACGGAACTCCCTATTAATCTTTCGGGAGAGATAGACCAGGTAATGAAGACGCGTGTGGCGGACAGTGGCTTCTGCAACGGCGACGAAATGGGCGTGTACATTGTCGACTATGACGGAACAGCGCCCGGTACCTTGGCTAACAGCGGCAACCGGGCTACGAACCTGAAGTATACGTTCGATGAGGTGAACTATAAATGGACTCCGGCCTACGATGTATATTGGAAAGACAATGTCACTCCGGTAGACATTTACGGGTACTATCCCTATAGCTCTCCGGGCGACGTGTCCGCTTATACGTTTGAGGTACAGAAAAACCAGCAGAAGAGTGCTGAGGGCGGAGCGCTGGGAGGTTATGAGGCCAGCGATTTCCTTTGGGGAAAGGCGGAGAAGATAGCGCCTACTCAACAAGTCGTTAAACTCTCTTTGCGCCATCGCATGGCCAATGCCCGTGTTGTGCTGCAAGAGGGCGACGGTTTTGCGGAAGGGGAATGGAGCGGTTTCGACAAGAGTGTGTTGGTAATGAATACCAAGCGGAGTGCCGTTATCAATCTTTCTACCGGCGTGATAGAAGCTACGGGCGAAGTAGCCTCTACTGGAATTATAGCTTATCGCAACAGCGATGAGTTCCGTGCTATTGTTGTGCCGCAAACGTTAGGCGCTTCCACGGTACTTTTCTCCCTGACGGTAAACGGCGTGAACTACACCTTTAAAAAGGATGCCGACTTTGAATATATCCCCGGAAAGATGCACAACTTCACCATTAAAGTGGATAAGAAAACAGTGACCGGTGATTACGAATTTACGGTTGTCGACGAGTCGATTACTGCTTGGGAGAACGATGGTGTCTCGCACGATGCTACCGCCCGCGAATATATAGTGATAGATTCGGAAGCCGGGAAGCTGAAAGAGGCCATCAAAGCTGCCGGAAAAGATTTCCGTATCTTACAGAATCTGAAGATTACGGGAAAGATATGCTCGGACGATTTCTATTTTATGCGTGATTCGATGAACCGACTTCAAGCATTAAACTTAAAAGAAGTGGTGATAACCAAAGGCACTTATGAAGATTTTGGTGCGCCTGCAGCCGATAGAATTCCTGCTAAGGCTTTCGCTGATAAGGTATCTCTGTTGAAATTAGTTCTACCGGATAAATTAAAGATAATAGGTCCGGCGGCTTTTGATGGTTGTTCCTATTTGTCCGGTTCATTGATTGTTCCGGAGGGGGTTACTCGCATAGAAGCTTCTGCTTTCAATGGTTGTAAAGCTTTAACAGGAACGTTGTCTTTGCCCAGTACACTGGAATATATAGGAGGAGGCCAAGCTGTTTACGGATTAGGTGCATTTCGCGACTGTGGTTTTGTAGGAGAGTTACATTTGCCTGTTAACTTGAAATATATCGGGATGCAGGCTTTCCTGGATTGTAGTGGACTATATGGCGACTTGCATTTGCCGAATGCTTTGACTTATCTTGGTGACGAAGCTTTTAAAGGATGTAAAAATCTGACAGGAAACTTAACAATACCTCAGGGGGTGATTGAGATAAACGGAAGTGCTTTTCGCGGTTGTGGATTTAATGGTACGTTAACATTACATGATGGTGTGACCGCTATTGGTTCGTATGCTTTTTATGAAACGCCTCTAAAAGGAGAGTTGGAATTGCCGAAAGATTTAATCGTACTAAATGATAATGTGTTTAACGGGTGTGATTTCTCCGGAACTCTTGTCCTGCCTAAGAATTTGTCTGTTATTGGCGATAATGCCTTCGCTTATAACTGGCGATTGACAGGCGTGCTGGAAATTCCAGAGAAGGTACAAAGCATTGGTGCCGGAGCTTTTGCCAGTTGTAGAGGTATTGAAGGTCTTATTTTGCCGGAAGCGCTTGAAAGTATTCGCTATGAAGCTATTTGGGGTGATAACGGTGGGGCTTTTTCTAACTGTTTCGGTATTGGTTCTATTATTTGTAAAGGAACGATTCCTCCATATATCCAGTCCGGAGCGTTTAACGGAGTACTTGTAGATAATTTCACGGTAGAAGTACCCGAACCATCCGTTACCCAATACCAGGTTGCACCGGGATGGAGCGATTTCAAACGTATTGCGGCGCATCGCGAATTGGTTTGCCGTCCGGCGTTGGCTTGTGCCATCAATACGGAATGTACCCGCAAATTGGTACTCAATGCCGAAGGCGATTGGGAAGTGGAAAGCAAACCCGATTGGTGCAAACTGTCGGCTATGAGTGGAAATAGAAAGACAGAACTTACACTTACTATTTCTGAAATGCCATCCGGGTCGGCACAACGTTCGGGGGAAATCGTTTTCCGTTTGACAGGAAAGGACTATACATCCAAATGCACTGTTACCCAATATGACTATAAGTATGCCGAAGACGAAGTGATTACCTTGCATAAGGCGACCAAAGGTAACAACGGAGGTATCAACCTTGTCTTCTTGGGCGATGGATACGACGCAAAAGATATCTCGGATGGAACTTATATGAAAGATATGGAGGAGCAGGTGGATAACTTCTTCGGTATCGAACCGTATAAAACCTATAAGGATTATTTCAATGTGTACACTGCTATTGCCGTATCGCCGGAATCGGGTATAGGCACTATCAACACCATCCGTTATGCCAAGTTCGAGACCACCTATACGGGAGGCGTAGGGTTGCGTTGCGACTATGATGCGGCGTTTGCGTACGCTTGCAAAATGCCTACGGTAAATAAAGAGAATTTGAATCAGTCGCTGATTATTATTACGCCGAACAGTACCGATTACGGAGGTATTTGCCAGATGTGGGATGACGGCTCGGCTATCGCCTTCTGTCCGAAGAGTACATACGGTTATCCGTTGGATACACGGGGCGTGATTCAACACGAAGCCGGAGGACACGGATTCGGAAAATTGGGTGATGAATATATTTATCACAATGAATTCATTGATTTCTGTGGTTGTACTTGTTGCGGGCACGTGTTTGAATTCAATGCAGCCAAGGCCAACGGATGGTACGATAATCTTTCTCTTACCGGAAAAATGAATGAAGTGCCTTGGAGCCATTTGATATTCGATTCCCGTTACAGTGATGTGGTGGATATCTTTGAAGGCGGTTTTATGCATACACGCGGTGTATACCGTTCGGAGCAGAATAGTTGTATGAATAATGACATACCTTATTACAGTACTGTTAGCCGTGAATCGATAGTGAAACGCATTATGAAGTATGCCGGCGAGGACTATTCGTTCGATAAGTTTGTAGCGAACGATAAGGTGGATGGAACGGCGAAGTCGCTCCGTTCGGTGGATGCTCCTTGGGGAAAGAACTCGGGCACTTATCAGCACGAACCGGTGATACACAAAGGCAAACCGGCCTTTTTACGGAAGTAAATAACGGAATAGGAATATAAAAAAGGAAGAGATATGAAATTAAAGAATATAAGTTTTTTATCGATTATAGCTTTGGTTCTTCTTTATGCGTTGTGCATCCTGGTTTGCGGTTGCTCCGGTGAGGAGAACACGCTGAAAGAAGAAGACGGCTCGATGCGCTTTATGGTATATTATCCCGGACAGCAGGAAGTGAAAGCGGTGCGGGCTACCGACAAGAGTTTTGAGAACTCGGATGTTCTCGGATTGTATGTAACGGATGCCACACAACCCTTACAAGTGTCGGGCAACGAGATTAACAATGCGGCCATGACGTACGACGGCACGGTGTGGAAACCCTCCACCACCGTGTATTGGGACAATGGAAAACACTACAATGTGTATGCGTATTATCCCTATATCACTTCGCCGGCATCGGTGGACGATTGCACGTTTGCCGTACAGACCGACCAGACGACAGCCCGCTCGGCCGACGGATTGGGTGGGTATGAAGCCAGCGATTTCTTATGGGCTTCCAAAAACGATTTGGCCGCCTCTAAAGACCCGGTGCAACTGACCTTTAAACATCGCATGAGTCGTTTCAACATCGTATTGATACAAGGCTCTGATTATGAAGGGGATTTTCCCGAAGAGAAGGATATTGCCGTGTATGTACACAATACTGTAACGGAGGCTACCGTAGATATGGCTTCGGGAATGGTGACCAAGAATCCTTATAAATCCGGGCAAACCATCCGGGCCAAGGCGTTAGGTAACCAAAAGTATACCGCTATCGTGGTGCCGCAGCGTTTGGATAACAACCTGCCTTTAGTGGAGGTGGTGATGAAAGGGGTTTCGTATCTGGTGGAGAGCCGTTTCCAGTTTAAGATGGGAATGCAACACACCATGATGATAACCATTTCGAAGAATCCAGAACAGGTGAAGATTGAAATCGGAGGCGAGATTGTTGACTGGGACTAAGCTTAATAAGTGAAGAGTGGAAAGTGGAGAGTTGAGAGTGACAAAAAAACTCTCCACTCTCCACTTTCCACTCTCAACTAAATAACTATCTTTGCATCACATGCGTAGTTTGATAAAAATGAACGGAATATTTCGGCAGCAGCTTCTCTCTTGTTTAGGGTTTCTGCTGTTTTTGCTTCTCTTTAGTTCTTGTAAGGAAAATAAAGAAGAACCGGTCGTAACACATTTCCCTTTCCGGATTACTTCGGGAGGAAACTGGGGTTTGTTGCGTGCCGACGGACATATAGGGGTAGCTCCCGTTTTTGAGAACGCCCCTTCGGTAGTGGTAAACCGTCTCTTTTCGTTGCCGGACACCTGCGGAAGGTTGCTTTTGTATAAATTGACCGACGAGGAAGTGCCTGTGCGTTTGGGAGCGGAATCGTACACCCAGTTAGGTTACTTCTTTGGCGAACGCACCCTTGCGCAGAAAGAGCCGGGCGCTCCTTTCTGCATTCTGGATAGGGAAGGCCAATGGGTGGCGGAGCTGGAAGAGGACTCCGAAAACCGGATAGAGATGGCTCACAACTTTAGTGAAGGGCTGGCGCTGGTCAGGCTGCACGATGGTAAGTATGGCTATGTGGACGAAAGCGGAAAAAGGGTGATACCTCCCCGCTATGATTTCGCATCGGACTTTTCGGACGGCTTGGCTGTTGTGGGCTTGTCCGATAAGGAGGGGCGTATGGCTTATCAGCTGATAGATAAACACGGAAAGGTGCATTGTCCGGTCCGGTTGCAGAATTGTGATTTGACCGGAACTCTTATGGATGGCTGCCTGGCTTATAAAGACAGGGTGAAAGGGCGATGTGCCTTGTTGGGACGTGATGGCGAGACGGCGCTGACGTTCCCCGGAAAGATAAAGGAGATTCTTCCTTCCCCTTATGGAGTAACATTGTTTCTGGATGAAAATGGAGTGGGACTGGCCGATGAAAAGGGTACGGTTGTTATCCCTGGAAGCTATGAGCGAGGAAAAATAGTAGGAGAAAACAGAGTCGCTTTCCGTTTGCACGGCAAGTGGGGCATTCTGGACTTTAGCGGAAGGGCATTGATGGAGTTCAATTACGACAGTCTTTCCGTATTTTACGATAAAGAGCATGCGTGGGCCTATAAAGATGGCGTTTGCCGGGTGATAGGCAAAGACGGTAAAATACAGACCTCGGAGGTCTATCCGAATGTGGTAACGGACAAGAGAACCGAAGGAAAAGTACCGCAGGTGTTTTATCGGAATCCCCCTGAAAGAAAGTTACTTGCAGGAATAGAGGCAACAGAAGACAGTTGTGCCGCCGATGTTTCGGCTTCTGTATCGGAGAGCTTGCCTGTGGGCAGGGCGGAAATGCAGTCGGAGAGCCGGGAGAACCCGTTCTTTGAAGAAGCACAGAAGGTATATGCCGGAAAGTTGGACGAACCGGATGCCGAGCGGCGGAAGGTGATTCTGGAGTATGTGGAACGCTTCCGCTCGGCTTACACGCAGAAAGATTTGGCCTTTATCGAACAGGTTTTCAGCGAGGAAGCCTTGATAGTGGTAGGTAAAGTGGTGAAGGCGCAGCGGAATGTAGAGGGCAATTACCTGTCCGCCCCCGAAGTACAATATAACGTGAAGAGTAAAAAGGAGTATTTGGCTCGCTTAAAAGAGGTGTTCCGGGCAAACCGGAAGATACAGGTACATTTCCAAGACTTTAAGATTATGCGGCATCCTACCCGGGAGAACTTTTACGGGGTAACCATGCGGCAAGGCTATTCGTCGGATATTTATTCGGATGATGGCTATCTGTTCTTATTGTGGGACTTCTCGGACGACAAAGCGCCTAAGATTCATGTCCGTACCTGGCAGCCAAGTATGTTGGATACGAATACGCCTTTGCCCGCGGATAAGGTGTTCAGCATCCGGAACTTTAATTTTGAATAGGGAGAGGAGAGTATGAAGAAATACATGATGATACTATGGTGCGTATGGGCTGTAAATCTTTCTGCCCAGCAGTTCGAGGTACGCTCTTTCAAGCAGTTGACGAATGACATTACGGCGTGGATTGACCCCGTGCGTGATTTGAATAAAGAGGCTTGCGCCTTGATAAAGGTAACCGAAGGAAAAAACTTTGCCTTTACTACTCCACTGGGAGTGGTGAAACGGATTGAGAAGGTAGGCGAAACGTGGCTTTATGTGCCGCATGGTACCATTCAGATAACGGTGAAGCATCCCCGGTGGGGTGTATTGCGCGACTATAAGTTTCCGCAATCGTTGGAGTCGCGTCTGGTGTACGAAATGGTCTTGTCTTTGCCGGTGGAGCAACAGTTGGGTGAAGCCATGCCTGTGCTCTATGGCTCGGACAATGCGGCGGGGGAGTTGCGTACCAAACTGGTGGTAGTGGAAAAGGATAAGAAATCGCGTCCGAAGGAGCCTTTGCTCAAGTGGGTGATGCTATCGGCAGATGTGGGGACTTCGCAAGTGGCTCCCGGTATACGTGTCGGTATGGCTCGCCGTCATGGTTTGTACCTGCATGCAGCGTCTAACTTTGTTTCCGCCTCGGCCGATTGGGAGTGCCGGGATGACGGCACTTTACTGGATGGGGGTGATACGCCTTTTTATCGGAATACCAAACATGATGCTTATTACCTGTTTTCGGCTGGTGGTCTGCATCGGTTGGGTAACTGTTTTTATCTTTATGAAGGAGTAGGATATGGCAGCAGGCAGCTTGTGTGGGAAACAAACGAAGGGGTGAAAGTAAAGAATGTGGATGCCTCGTGTCAGGGTTTGGTTGTGGAAGCGGGTGCTTTGTATCGTTGGAACCGTATCCTTTTCTCGGCCGGAGCTTCCACCTTGAATGGAAAGGTTTGGATGGCTTCTTTGGGAGTGGGTCTGAGTTTCTGAATAGAGTCTGTCATAGGCTTGTTTCCTTTTCTACGAAAGGAATTAGAGAGCAGGTATCCTTTGCCCATTCATAAGATAAAAAAGGGAGTTTTCACTTAGGATGCGTAACAGCAATAGTTCACTTTATCAGTTGATGGAAGAGGCGAATGCCATTTTTATTCAGTGGAGAGGAAGAATGAAGATTAAGAAAAGAAATGAGAAGAAATAGAATGAATAAGCGGATGTGCGGTGGAGGGGTTTCCCTGCAAAACTCCGGTATAGGGAGGGGCGGTCGGGCTTCTTCCGATAAGGTATGGGAATTTCTCCGGAACATGATACTGTATTGTCTTTTAGGGCGGGAGCTTCGATATTTGTTGAAACGCTTCGTTGGAGGAATAAACCGGTTTTTGTTGAAACCGTTCTTATACGTTTCAGGCTTTCACTTGTCGAGTCCGGAATGGAAAGGCCGGCCTTTATTGAAATCTTCCTTCGGATGGGCGTGTTTGCTTCTGTGGGGAGGATTGGTCGTTGCCTGTAGTGGGGACGAACCGCCTGTGCCGCCCCAGCCCCGTGTTGAGGAGGCTTCGGAGATAGAACGGAATAGTGCGAAGTTGTCGGGCGCTGTTTCATACGGGGAGAATGCAACGGTGGAGACCTGTTGCTTCCGTTACGGACTTTCTTCTGAGATGGAACTTTCCGTGACGGCTGCGCAAAGCGAGTCGGGTAAGCTGGAAGCCCGGATAGAGGGTTTGCAGGCAGGTAAAACGTATTATTACTGTTTGGAAATAGCGAGCAGCAAAAGCTCTTTGCGGAGCAATGTCCGTACATTCCAAACCCTTCCGAATCTGGTTCCGGCAATCGGAGCACTGACATTGGTAAACAAAGGGCCGTTGAACGCAACGGTACGGTGTGAAATGACGGATGCCGGAGGGGAAGATTTCACCCGCATCGGTTTCCTTTATAAAAAGGATGGTGCTTCAACCGAAACATTTGTCGCTGCAACGGTGGTTTCCGACGATTATTTTATGGCTCAGCTGGGCGGATTGGATATGGGAACCGATTATTCGGTCAAAGCATGTGCGGCAAACAGTTTGGGTGAGATGCAGAGTGAATCGTTAACCTTTCAGACCAATAGCGCTATTCAGGTGGCCGAAGCCGGCACCTTAGCCGAAATTGTAGGAACGGAATGGAAGTATCGGCTGAAAAGTATTACCATAGCCGGCGATTTGAATGGAACGGACATTTGTTTCCTGCGTGAGATGTTGGGCAAGGAAGTGAGCGGAAAAGATACGGAAGGAATACTGGAAACGGTTAATCTGACCGATTGCCATATTGTAAAAGGCGGAAAAGCATACTATGCTTCCCGGTATACGTCGGATAATACATTGGGTAGTGAGATGTTTGGCGGTTGTGTCCGCCTGAAACAGATTACTTTGCCGCAAAGCGTGTTGACTGTGGAAGAGGATGCTTTTCGGGGATGTACGTCGCTGGAAAGCCTGACGATTCCGGAGAAGCTCACTACCATGGAATATTCGTCCGGCTGTACGAAGCTCACCGCTTATTCGGTATCGCCTATGAATGGGACTTTCTCCGTGGTGGACGGAGTGCTTTATTCTTCGGACCGGACTCAATTGATACTCTATCCGATGGGGAAAGCCGGCGAATTGTTTGCCTTTCCAGAGGAGGTGACGCAAATAGGGAAGAATGCTTTTCGGGAATCCTTGTTACAGACTGTTACCATTCCCGACCGGATAAAAACAATAGGAGAGTTTGCTTTTGCCCATTCGGCATTGAACGCAGCCAAGGTTGGCAATGGCGTAACGCGCTTGTCAATCGGACTTTTTCAGCAATGTAACCTCTTGGCTTCCGTTACATTAGGGGATGATATCCGTCGGGTGGAGAGTTATGCTTTTAGCGGATGCAGCGCTTTATCGAGTATAGAACTGCCGGCTACCACTCCAGGCACTTGTGAAAAGTCGGCTTTCGATACGGATACCTATGGACGTTGTACGCTTTATGTTCCCCAAGGTTGCAAAAGTACTTATCGCAATTCAACGTGGAGTGGCTTCAACCGGATTGTGGAGACGGGCAATTGAATCGCATTGCCGGATGAAAAAGTTTTCCTGATTAGCCAAGCTCCGGACGGTGTTTCCGTAAAAGGAAGCGTTTTCCGTATGTGTATGCGTATCGGGGAGAACTTGATTCTCTTGTCGGGAAGGCCAAAGCACAGGGATAGCTATAAGCAGGAGGAGCAATACGCCACCTGCATAGTAGGGCCAGGTTTGGGACTTTCGGTTGAGAGCCTGAACCAGTTCATCTACCGAAGCATAACGCCTGGCAGGATTGGCCTGCATACATTTCTCCGCAATATGCCGTAAAGGTCTGTCGGAGAGCAATGCTCCCATATCGCGTATCAATACCCCTAACGAATAAATGTCGGTCCGGCAGTCCCAGCTGGCCTCTTTCTGTATTTGCTCGGGCGCCAGATAAGAAAGTGTGCCTCCCGGAATCTTTCCTACTTCGAAGTCGTCCCGGTCGGCCAGTCCGAAATCAATGAGTTTGGCATTGCTTCCGTTATGGGTAATCAGAATGTTTTCCGGTTTCAAATCCCTATGTACCACCTGCTTGCTGTGCATATAATGCAATGCGCCGCATAGTTCCGTAATGAGTCGGCGCGCGAGCGGACGGGTGAGGCGCCCTTGTTGCATGAGAGCGCTGAGGGTGATGCCGTCGATGTATTCGAGCAGGATACAGTTGCCTGTTTCCGGTGTGGACATCCAACCCAATGTATGGCAAATGTGAGGGTGGTCGAGTTCATATCCTATTTCGAACTCCTTTCGCAGCAATGTTTCATAAGGTTCTTTGTCCCGATATGCCGGAGCCAAAGCCTTTAGGATACAGGCCTTTCCGTATCGGCGGCATTGATAGAGCCTGCTATAGCCGGATGTGTGGCCGGAAAGCTCTTTGATATCGGTAAACAGTTCTTCGCTTCCGGAGGGAATGTCTGTTCCGATGAATCCGGATGAAAGTGGGTCGTTAGGCATGTTTAATGGTATTTATGAGGGTCAGTCCTCCGTTGCGGCCTGCTATAAAAGGGGCTGTTTTCTGATTCTGGCGCAGGATGTATGAAACCAATAGCGGATGTCCCTGAAGGAATACCGTTGTTTCAAAAAGGTCGCCTATCAGCAGTTTGGTTTGGAGGGCTTCTATCACTTTAAACAAATTGTTTCCCATATAAAGCAGTTTTACGTAACGGTTGGGCGACCATCCGATTTCCACTTCGTCTCCCGGACTCAGCCATTCTGTTTGCAATTGCTTTACCGAGAAGAAGGAGGAATTCTGATTGTTCTTTATTTTCAGGTCAATCGTGAAATCCTTAAAGTTGGTATAGCCCAGATAGCGTGCCAATAGGTCGAGTGTCCGGATTCTTGGTTCATGGTTATCGTTTACATATCCCCAGAGCCGCTTTAAAGTAGAAGGTGAAATGGATTCGCCTATTTGGTTGCTCAGATAGAACGAGAATTCTTCAAAGTCGGTCGTAGTACGTAATCCCTTTTGATATTTTTGTTCCACCTGTAAAAGTAATTCTACAATTTCCGGTTTATGTATTCCCATGTCCTTAATTCTATGTATTATGCAATAGACATGGAATCGGCTTGAACGGTGATTAGCTGAAAGATTCAAGCTTTTGTTCCATGTTTACTGCAAATATAATAGTTCTGGATTAATTTTCTTTCTTTTTTATAAAGAAAAAGGGTATATCCGTTCCTTATAGAGGCTTTTTTATGCGGAAAGCTTATTTATTGAACCATTTATTGAAGAACTGCAAGGTTTCCTCCTGCATCTCTTTGCTGAAGAAATGGGGAGAGTCGTAGAGCTTAGTGAGGAGTTTATCGGCGGCTTGTTGGCTATCCCATACTTCATGCATCTGCCGATACGCCTCTTTTACTCCTTCTACAGGGAACAGTTTGTCGCGGGTGCCGTTGATGAAAAACATCGGTTTGGGACAGGCGATGGAAGCTACATGCGGATAGTCCATGTAATTGCGCAGATTGGGGATAATCATGGAATAGGCCGAGCCTCCCTTGTTTTGATTGTTGGTGAGGGACATCAGCGAATCGGTGGTATTCATCCAACAGATAGCGGCGGCCGCTTTGACTTTCTCGCTGGCGGCGGCTGTCATCCAGGCGCGGTGTGCACCCATTGAGAACCCCAGTACGCCAATCTTTTCGGCATCTACATAGGGTTGGGTGGCAATGAAATCGACACTGCGGATATCATCCCAAGCAATCAGTGCGCCCCACGACATGCCCATTTGGAGCAGGTTGGCGGAGAGCGCTTGTTGCGAATCATAGCGTACGCCTTCTTTACGACCCCGGTCGCCCCAGAAAAGCGCGTCTACAGATAATACTACATAGCCGTTGCGGGCATAATAATCGCCCGTATATTGTCCGTCGTAGCATTTTACCGACCACTCTTCGGCATCGGCCAGCAGGGTGTCCGGTACATGGAACGGGCGTACCATTTTCTCTTTACCGATGGAGAAGTGCGCTCCGTGGTCGTGATACATAACGATAGCCGGAAACGGTCCTTTTCCGTCGGGAATAAGCAGATAAGCCGGGACACGGGAGAATCCGGAAAGATTGAAACAAATCTTCTGCACCTTGTAGCCGTCCCGCTGTTCCGTATCGGTGACTTCCATTTGAAAGTCGGCTTCCGGAGTGACAGGAGAAAGGCATTGATACAGCGCCTCTTTCGCTTCTTTCCGCCAACTGTCGAAAGCTTTGTCCCGGTTGTTTTGCCAGGCAAGCGGATAGGTGAGGCGGGCTTTCAGTTGTTCGTAGAAAAGAGGCATATCTTTTACGGTTTCGTAACCTTGGCTCTCTTTCTGCTGGGCCTGTAAGCCCGGAATGTACAGAAGTGCAATGAATAAAGGAAGGAGTGTTTTCATCGTCATAGTTGTTTCTATTTAATGGTTTTTGTGAAAAGGTTTTTATGTTGTTTTGGTAATGAATGATTCTTTTATCGTTTAGTTTAAAAGACTGTGTTCTTTTACGAATATTAGTCTGTTTCTTTGTAATTCCTCCATCCGCTTTTATAACATTCGAGTTTCTCTTACGAATGTAACCTGTACAGGTGGATGTTCTGTCAGTCTGGACTATCCTCTCTTTTTCTTTCGGCCTATAATTCTTTTGCTTCCCGTTCGCAGGTTATTTCAATGCCTGCTCCGTCGCAATCGGCTCCCATCGGCGGGTTTTGCTTGAGCAGCTTCAACCGTATGCTTTGTGCTGTGGGGAAGTCCCGGAATATTCGTTTCACAATGCGTCCTCCCACATGTTCAAGCAGGGCGGACGGGGTTTGCATCTCTTCTTTTACAACATCGTATACGGAAGCGTAACTTACGGTCCCTTCCAGCTCATCCGTTTCCAATGCACGGCTGAAGTCCGTTTCTATTTTCAAGTCGATGGTGAACTGCGCTCCTACGGCGGTTTCCTGTGGGTCTACCCCGTGGCGGGCATAGAACCGTAGTCCTTGTAATACAATAGAGGTGGTTTGTAATTTCATCTTATAGTTTTCTTTCATTTTATTCGTTTCGCTCAGAGTTTATCACTTATTTCGTCCGTTAGGAATTGAAACTCAAAATCTTCTTTCTTTTTCTCCTGATTTGCCTCCTATATTAAAAAGGCATTACCTTCCAAGGCGGTTTATCGGCTGATAACGTTACTGATTTTTCGAAGTTAACTTCATTGTATATCGAAGTTAACTTCGTCGTATCTTTCACTTAACTTCAAAGTTGTTTGCAGTTAACTCCGTAGGCTTGTCCAACCTTACTCCGTAAGTCTGTCCAATCTCACTCCGCAAGCCTGTCCAATGTTGTTGCGTAGGCCTACGGAATACCCCTTCCGCAAGCCTATCCAATCATACTTCGTAGGCCTGTCCAATCTGACTCCGCAAACGTTCTGATTCGGTTCCGTTTTCTTCTCCATTTACTTCATTTTTTGGGCTTCGCTGATTTGCGTGCTACCTTAAAACTCCGGGTTCCGGCCATTTTCGTCAATCAACCGGCGAATGCGTTCGTTCAGAGTCTGGGCCTGCAATAATTCTTCTAGAGTAAGATGCATCCGGTATCGCCAATAGTGACGCGGACATGAAGGGATGTTGATGCGTTCGGCATCTGCGTCGGGCAGGCGGATGAGCTCATCCACCGATAGCCAGTCCTGAAAAGCCAGGATAGACAGCATCGAATTACTGCGTAAATGTTGGCGTATCACTTCCTCACAAAGCGCTCCCGTAGCTTCGGCCGGCGCTTCTCCGGGATGTCGCAATTCCTGATTATAGAACCGTTGTATCTGCGACGGACTTTCTTTCCACCATCCGCGAAGGGTAGACATATCGTGCGTAGAGATAGTGCATACCGAGCGGTAAGGGTACTGGTCCAGTTGTCCGAATTCATGGTAAGGGTCTTTGGGCATCCGTTGTATTTCGAGACTCAGTATTTGCAAATCGTTCATTACCCAACCTACACATTCGGGAATCATTCCTAAGTCTTCTCCGCAAACTAACATCCGGGTGGAACCCGTCAGGCCGGGAAGCTTTTTCATTGCTTGCTTCTGCCAGAACTGGTTGTGTCGGTGGTAGTAATACTGGTCGTACAGGTGGTTGAAAGCAAGCCTCTCTTTTTCCGTGAGGATGCTGAAGATATAATCTTTTTGCACACAGATGCGCGGATGGAACATCTCGGGATGTTTGTTGTCGCGGATGAACAAGACATTGCTGATAAGCGTATAGAGCCCGTCGCGTATTTGAATGCTGCGGGGATTGTCTCTCTTATCCTGGAAATAGGCTTCTACTTTGCGTTGCGTATTGAATTCGGGACGTAGCTTGTAGCGGTCTTTTTCTTTCATCGGTTCAAGGAATTGTTCAATAACCTCCTCTTTCCGGTCGCCAAACAAATCACTGAGAAGCATGGTATGAATGTAGGGTTTCGTGAACAATTCTTCATTGAAAGTCAGTCCGTAACTTTCTATCTCTTCCCGGCTTAAGGGGAGAGAGGGGACAAATTGTCCGAGCAGTCCGTGAACGGCATGCATCGGAATTTCCCAGATACGGAAGAATCCTAGTATATGGTCTATGCGGTAAGCGTCGAAGTATTCGGACATCTTCTGGAACCGGCGCATCCACCAACGGTAACCGTCTTTTTCCATTTCATCCCAATTGTAGGTAGGGAATCCCCAGTTTTGTCCGTTTACGGAGAAATCATCGGGAGGAGCTCCGGCCTGTCCGTTCATATTAAAATAATGAGGTTCGGCCCACGCTTCCACACTGCAACGGCTTATTCCGATAGGAATGTCTCCTTTTAGAATCACTCCATGTTGGCGTGCATAGGTGCTCACTGCCAGCAATTGGCGGTGTAAGTGGTATTGCAGATAATAAAAGAGGGCAATTTCGGTGTGATGCGTATTGCATAGTTCCGCTATTTCATTTGCCCGGAACGTACTGTATTGAGGCCATGTCCGGAAATCGGCCGTATGGTATAAATCGCGTAAATAACTGTAGGCGGCGTAGGGTTGTAACCAGTGACGGTTGGCCTCGTAAAATGCGTTGAATTCGGGGGTGGAAAGCGTGGCTTCCCCATCTTGTGCATAAGAAGCCCGGAACAATTCCCACTTCGTGTGTTCCACCTCTTCGTAGTTGATTTGCGATAAACTGTTCAGTTCTTTTTGTTTCGTATCGAAATAGGTTTGCAACTTGGCGTCCTGAAGAACTCCCAACTGTTTTACATCCAAATAAACAGGATGCAAGGCAAAGATGGAAATACTGTTATAGGGGTAAGAGTCCATCCAGGTGTGGCTCATGGTGGTGTCGTTGATGGGAAGTATCTGCACTATTTTCTGGTGGGTCTGCACGGCCCAGTCTATCATCAGCTTTAAATCCCCGAAGTCCCCGATACCCAGACTTCCGGCGGAACGCAATGAAAATACGGGGATGGCAACGCCGGCTCCCTTCCATTGCGGCTGGTCGAAATAGACATAATGGTCGGCCAGGATAATCGTTTCGTGCTCCTTTATATCGAGGTTGTTTACGTAACGGTTGTCGTGCATCTCCCAAGCTTCTACCTGATGAGTTTTCAGGTTGCATAATACGAATTTGTATTCCAATGGGAATCGTAGGGTAGAGACATCCAAGGCAATCTGCCATTCGGGCGCGTGCCGGTCGTTTAACAGAACGGCTTTCTCCGTGTCCCAGTTTCCTAACGCTTCCTGATTGCCGCAGATTGCCAGTGCATAGTCGCTATGAATACGCGGACAATGTACTTTGAGAACGAGCTCCTTACTATATGACCGGATGGGTGTGCTTTCTCCATGCCGTGCCAGTAGGCATTCCGTAAAGGCGGAGCTATAGAAATGGAGCTGACCTGAAACCATTTTCCACTTATCGTACGTCTCGTAGTGGGTTTGGTTCTTTTCCAGCTGTATATATCGTGGAAATAACTTCCATTCTTCCGCAACAAGCTTCTTGTTTTTAACGATGCAGTAGTAATAATGGATTTGTTCCGTTTCGGGAGTGTCTGTTGAAATGGTACCCGACCAATGCATCCCATCGTTTGTTTGGAGAGGGAAGGCATTCTCTGCGGTGAAATTTCCTAATTCGGGTATGGAGCCGAGAACTCTGAGTTCTTCTCCCCATGCGGTCCGGTATTCGGTATGGAATGTGATATGTGTCATGGCTTTTAGATTATCAGTATACGATAAAAAATACCATTCTGAATAATGCTTCTTTACATTACTCAGAATGGTACAAAGATATGACTTTATTTGATTAACCGCACCTTGAAGCGCCACAAGTTTTGCAAATCAAGCATCCTTCTTGATAAACTAAGGTCTCTTGACCGCAATTCGGGCATATTTGTCCTTTGGCTTCCGTTCCGTCAATTACATATTTCTTTAAAGCACGTTCCACACCGTTCTTCCAGGTATTGATGCTTTCGCTGTTCAATTGGAGAGAACCTACCAGTTTGATAACCTGTTCGATTGGCATCCGGTACCGGAGCACTCCAGATATCAGTTTGGCGTAATTCCAATACTCTTTATTGAATTTCTCAGACAGTCCTTCAATCGTTGTTTTGTATCCGCGCTTGTTTTCAAACTGGAAATCGTACCGTTTGTTTCCGTTCTCGTCTACATTCTTGATGATGCGTCCGCTGGTAACGGATTTAGGCAACAAGATACCTTCGTCATCATCCTGCAAACCTGTAAAGATTTCGTATGGATGTCCGTCGAGTAAGCCTACGAAAGCCACCCATTTCTCTTTATTGTTCTGGAAACGGACCACATCACATTCCAAGGTTGTGGGGCGTACTTCTACTACCGTAGGAGGTTTGCAAGGCGGCAGTTCGTCTTTCTTCTTATCGCTTTTCGTAGAGATAAGAACGCCTGCACGGGAACCGTCACGGTAAACAGTACAGCCTTTACAGCCTGATTTCCATGCTTCTACATATAAGCGGTTCACCAAATCCTCGTCTACTGAGTTCGGAAGGTTTATCGTTACGCTGATAGAGTGGTCTACCCATTTCTGGATACGTCCCTGCATCTTGACCTTCATCAACCAGTCCACATCATTGGAAGTGGCTTTATAATAAGGTGATTGGGCTACCAGTTTGTCTATTTCTTCCTGGGTGTAATGTTTTGAGGTGTCGAGTCCGTTAACCTCCATCCATTTCAGGAATTTATGGTGGTAAACGATGTACTCTTCGAAAGCATCTCCGGTTTCGTCTACATAATCGATGTGAGCTTCTGGGTCGTTAGGATTTACTTTCCTTCTGCGCTTATATACCGGCATAAATACCGGTTCGATGCCGGAGGTAGTCTGTGTCATCAGACTGGTGGTACCGGTCGGTGCAATGGTTAGACAGGCAATGTTACGACGTCCGTATTGCGCCATTTCTTCATATAAAGCAGGGTCGGCCTCTTTGATACGGTTGATGAACGGGTTGTTCTTTTCGCGTTCCGTATCGTATATTTCAAAAGCACCGCGTTCCTTGGCCATCCGTACTGAAGAGCGGTAAGCCTCCAAGGCAATGGTTTTATGTACCTCTTCGGAGAAAGCGGTCGCTTCTTCTGTTCCGTAACGGAGTCCCATAGCGGCAAGCATGTCTCCTTCGGCCGTGATACCCACACCCGTACGTCTTCCCTGTCCGCTCTTTTTATAGATTTTCTCCCAAAGATATCTTTCAGAACCTTTCACCTCTTCGGTTTCCGGGTCGGAGTTAATCTTTTCCAGAATACGGTCAATCTTCTCCAGTTCCAGGTCGATAATATCGTCCATGATACGTTGTGCCAATCCAACGTGTTTCTTGAATAAGTCGAAATCGAAGTAGGCATCTTTTGTAAACGGATTTGCTACGTATGAATAGAGGTTGATAGCCAATAAACGGCAAGAATCATACGGACATAAAGGAATCTCTCCGCAAGGATTGGTCGATACGGTTTTATATCCCAGGTCGGCATAGCAATCCGGTACGGATTCACGTATGATGGTATCCCAGAATAGAACGCCCGGCTCTGCTGACTTCCATGCATTGTGGACTATCTTTTTCCATAAAGCCGATGCGTCGATTTCTTTTTTGTAAGTCGGATGAGCCGAGTCTATCGGGAATTGTTGTACATACGGGCGTCCTTCGGTAGCCGCTCTCATGAACTCATCATCCAATTTCACAGATACATTGGCGCCGGTAACCTTTCCTTCGGTCATTTTAGCGTCGATGAAGGATTCAGAATCGGGATGTTTAATGGATACGCTTAACATCAATGCTCCGCGTCGTCCATCCTGCGCAACTTCGCGGGTAGAGTTTGAATAACGTTCCATAAAAGGAACCAAACCGGTAGAGGTCAGTGCGGAGTTTTTTACGGGAGAACCTTTCGGACGGATATGTGACAAATCATGTCCCACACCACCACGGCGTTTCATCAATTGCACCTGCTCCTCATCAATGCGGATAATGGCTCCGTAAGAGTCGGCCTCTCTATCCATTCCAATAACGAAGCAATTGGACAGGGACGCTATCTGAAAGTCGTTTCCGATTCCCGTCATAGGACTTCCTTGCGGTACAATGTATTTAAACTGGTCCATTAAATCATAAAGTTCCTTTGGGCTTAATGCGTTAGGATACTTCGATTCGATGCGTGCTACTTCATTGGCTATACGCCAATGCATGTCTTCGGGTGATTTCTCGTAAATATTCCCGAATGAATCCTTGACTGCGTATTTGTTTACCCAAACACGTGCAGCCAGTTCATCGCCTTTAAAGTACTTCAAAGAGGCTTCAAAAGCTTCATCATAAGAATACTTCTGTTTTTCCACTGTATCTTTTCTTATTAATAATATTGTTTATACGTCCTTATGTTGTGTAGAAGTTCGGACGATGGTCAACAAATGTTTGGCAAAACTATAGATGTTTTTCATTATAACAAAATTTTCAGCAGAAAAGTTATGAACAATTTGATAGTTTTCCGTTTTAACCTGTTAAGTACTTGATTCCCAGTATTTATTTTGTTTGAGATTTGAGTAAAGTTTTCCAAAAGGGATAACTTCTTTGGGTTTATTTGTGTTGTAGCTTATAAAAAAGTAAATTCGATACATGAAAAAAGGAGTGCGTTCCTTTATAAGATATCGGATTAATGTCTACATTTGCATGGATTTATAGGTTGCGTTAAGGAATGACTTAAACCTGTTTGCTTTTTGATTTGTTGATGCTCGGGTGGAGTCTATTTTCCGCCGGGCAAATAGCTAGCTCACGAGTCTCTTTTATCCATTCGTACCTTTTGACGGGTTGGGAGTAATAAGCTTTTATTGGGCAGAGTTTGTCTCAAAGCTATTTTTTTAACGGGTAGAAGAAGTGTCTTTTTTTGATTGTATTTATTTAAATAAGGAATAGAATATGGAAAATGTAAAACAAAGAAGAACGATACGTAAATATACAACACAGGATATTGCGCCTGAATTGTTGAATGAGTTGCTCGAAACCTCCAGCCGCGCCTCTACGATGGGTAATTTGCAGCTGTATAGTGTGGTGGTTACGCGTGATGCGGAGATGAAAAAGAAGTTGGCTCCCGTACATTTTAATCAGCCTATGGTTATGAATGCTCCGGTGGTACTTACCTTTTGCGCCGATTTTCGTCGTACATCCACTTGGTGTAACGAGCGGAAGGCAGTACCCGGGTACGATAACTTCCTTTCCTTTTTTAATGCTTCGATAGATACTTTATTATTAACTCAAACTTTCTGTACGCTGGCCGAGGAGAAAGGGTTGGGTATCTGTTATTTAGGTACAACTGTTTATAATCCGGATATGCTTGTTGATATCTTGAATTTGCCTCCCTTGGTGATGCCTGTAGCCACCATTACGGTAGGTTATCCCAACGAGCATCCTGAACAGCCCGACCGTTTGCCGTTGGAAGCTTTTGTGCATGAGGAGGTGTATCACGATTATACGCGTGCGGACATTGACCGCTTGTATGCCTATAAAGAGTCGTTGCCGGAAAATGATTTCTTTGTGAAAGAAAACAAGAAAGAGACCTTGGCTCAGGTGTTTGCGGAGGTTCGTTATACAAAGAAGGATAACGAAGCCATGTCTGAAACATTCCTGAAGACTTTAAAGAAACAGGGCTTTTTATAGTTCCCTGCTCCCAAAGCAGGTGCTTCCTTGTAATGTATGATGTTACTCGGGATATGATGTCTGAGACGGGTGTTCTGTTCATCGTATTAGAGGTAGAGGTTTGAAAGAAAACCGTCTGTTCTGTATGGTAGCGTGATGGTAGGTGCTAAGAGTTACTATTAATATTCCATTGTGTTCCTTGTCTGAGAATGGATAGGGTTATGGAGATGGTTTTAATGTTATAAAACGGAATATAAGAAGTTGCGAAAAAAGCAAGAGGAATAAGGTTCTTATAAAAACTACCTTACTCCTCCTGCTTTATGTAAAGGGGGATTCCCTGAATCTTTCTTTTTAAGCTTTAGCTGGTTATTCGAAGAAATGCTTTATTGAGAGCTTTTAAATCAAACAACCTTTTAGTTTAAGTATTGCCGGCTTTGGCTTTTCTAGTTCGCAGTTTTTCCGCTTATCGCATTGTCTGTTCGCTCTGCCGATATTAGCCTTTCGAATCAGCAACCTTTCAGTTGGGCTTCTATCTCTTCCAATTGAGCCCGGAGCTCTTTATCCACATCCAATTGGTTTTTCACCATTTTGCAGGAATGCAGAACCGTAGCATGGTCTTTCTTTCCAATGGCTAGTCCTATCTGGGATGAAGACGCTTCCGTGTATTTCTTTGCCAGATACATCGCTATTTGTCTGGCCTGGACTACCTCCCGTTTACGAGAACGGCTCTGGATGGAAACGGTATCCATTTCGAAGTGAGCACAAACCTTTTCTACAATGTTCTCGATGGATAATTGTTTCTTCTCTACTTTCACCACCTTTTTTACAACGCATTCCGCTAAATCGAGGTCTATATCCTTATTATATACAACGGAGTAGGCCATTAAGGAATTCACAATGCCTTCGAGGTCTCTAACGCTTTCGCTTACGTTCTCGGCAATGAAGTTGACAACCGATTCGGGGAATTTCAGTCCGTCGCGATACATCTTATTCTTCAGGATGTTTTTGCGCAGTTCGGTGTTAGGGCGTTCCAACTCAGCCAACAAACCCCATTTGAAACGAGTCAACAAGCGGTCTTCCATTCCTTGCAGCATTACGGGCGAACGGTCTGAAGTAAGAATCAACTGCTTTCCGTTCTGGTGTAAGTGGTTGAATATATGGAAGAATGTATTTTGAGTCTTGGTTAAGCTAGCAAATTCCTGTACATCATCAATAATCAACACATCGATAGTTTGATAGAAGTTGATGAAGTCGTTGACGGTATTGTTGCGTACAGAATCGGTATATTGTACCTGAAACAGATGGGCGGACACGTACAATACTCGTTTCTCGGGATAAGTAGCCTTAATCTTATTACCGATAGCGTTTACCAAGTGTGTCTTACCCAGTCCGGAGGGACCATATATAAATAGAGGGTTGAAAGCGGTTTTACCCGGGTTCTGTGCAACCGTTTCGGCTGCTACGCGGGGAAGTTTGTTGCTGCTTCCTTCAATAAAGTTTTCGAAGTTATAATTAGCCTTTAAATGCGGGTCCAGGTCCTGCGGCGCCGGAGCGCTCATAGGAGTCGGGCTTTTGCGTAAATCCTTTTGCCGTACATAGGAACCGGGTATAGACCGGTTGTCCGAAGGAAGATTCACTTCTCCCGGTACATTTCCTTTAGTGGTGAGTACACTGTACATCAGTTGCGTGCCTTCGCCTATACCTTTATATAAGGAAGAGCGCAGCAAACCTAGAAATTTCTCCTCTATGAATTCATAAAAGAATTGGCTGGGAACTTCTACAGTCAGTGTCTTTCCTTCGTACTTGAGGGGTTTGATAGGGGCAAACCACGTGTTAAATGTTGGCTCGGGAACATTATCTCTTATCACTTTAAGACAGCGGTTCCAAAGCTCAACATGATTGTTTTCAATCATAAGGCTATCGATACATTTATTTAATTGTCTGAACTTCTACGTATGCAAAATTGGGAATCTTATTTTATAAAAACAATAGGAGCTTTTTCTTGCAAAAGTGTAAGAAATAATAAGGTGCTAACTTTCAGTCTTTTAAAAGAAGTGCTTCGAAAGAGACTTTTGAAATGCTTTTGTAATATTCAAAGGGCTTGAAAATGAGAACTTTCGATGCTTTCAGCCTGTTGAAAACTAAATCTTCTTAAAAAGAATAAAGCTCTTTTTTTGCAGGTGTACTAGGCCTTTACAGTCGTTCACCTTTAAAAAAAGAGCAGTCTTGTTATTTAGACAAAATCTATATAAATAATTTTGTTACTTATCTTTTTTGCCGAAGATAGAAAAGTGAACATACCGTTTGGGATGCGCTTTTAAGTCTTCTAAAAGAGCGGCGGCGTTGGCACTCGTTGCATTCAGATTATTATAGATAGAGGGGTCGTTCAATAATAGTCCGAGTGAGTTATCCTTTTGGTTCAACTTTCCGGTTATCAGTTGTAAATTATATAAGGTGGAATCTACCTTCTGGAAAGTAGAAGCGTAGTTGATACCTTTTAAATTATCACTGATGGTTACAAAATTGTTACTGATGGTATGCAAGTTTCCGGTAAGTTGAGGAAGGTCGTTGTCCATCATCCTGTTCAATTGACGGGTGGTGCTTTCCAGATTAGCTGTAATGCGTTCCGTATTGTGCAAGGTTCCGGATATGGCCGGGTCAGCTAGCAGTTGATTGAGTGAAGATACAATGGAATCCAGGCGGGGAAGCATTTGCGCCATTTTCGGGACCAACCGGCCGGCTTCTTCCATCAGTCCTCCGTTTACAAAGCCGGGGATGGTGTCTCCCGGTGCATACCATTGAGTGGTTTCCTTATTGAGCAACAGGTTCATCTTGATGGTTCCCAGCATTTCGGTGACCAATTCGCTCGAACTGCCTTCCGGCATTCTGAATTCTTTGTCTACGTCAATCTGCACCACTACATGTCCCGGACGTTTGTAATTATACGTGATGTCGCGTACGATGCCAATATTATACCCATCGGCATATACCGGACTGGATTTAGTCAATCCGCCTACATTTTCGAACTCTACATAATAGTAGTTGGTTGCCTTTAACATATTGATGCCTCTCAGAAATTTAATTCCGAAGAACAAAATGGCTATGGCTGCGATACCTGCCAATCCTATTTTTACCTCTTTTGTGAAATAATTCATTTCTTAGTTTTTTATCTATTGCGTTTAAATTCTTGTATAGCTTCTCGTACATCCATCTTTTTCCCGTTTCGGAAAGCGATAATGAATGCATCTTTGAAGGTAGTGCTTGCCTTGTTTTTCAAACGGAGAATCTCGTTGTAATTGGTCGATTCTCCATAGGTATATTTGTAGATTCCGTTCTCCTTATAATAACTAACCGGATTGAAGCCTTTTAGTTTTCGGTCGTCCTTTTTTAATAAGGTAGAGGAGGTTAATATTTGTACTTTAAATACGGGTTTACTGTTCTGGGACTCCGCGTTCTTCTCTGTATTGTTAGTCGTTTGAGGTTTCGCCTTGCTTCCTGCGGGGGCAGGGGTGGCAGTGCGGGATGTTTCCTGAGACCGGACTGGTGAGCGGGAGGTATCTGCTTTTACTTTTTCGGTGTCAACTTTAGCCTTTTCGGTGGTGGTTTCCGGTTGTATATCCGGTGTTTCTATCTCCACGGCCGATTCTACGGGTTCTATCATTGCCAGGGCGGAAGCTGTACCGGTTTGCGCTTTTTTATATTGAAGCACGGCCTGGCAAATGCTTCGGCTTAGTGCGTTGATGCCTGCCTGGGAATTCAAGTACTTTTCTTCCTCCGGGGTAGATATATAGCCCAACTCAATGAGTACGCTCGGCATGGAGGTGGCGTGTAAAACCAAGAATCCGGCTTGGCGAACTCCCCGGTCGACACGGCGCGCCGTGTTTCTGAATTGTTTCTGTACAAATGTGGCCAGTTGCACGCTTTGTTTCATGTTTTTGTCTTGCATAAACTCGAACATGATATAGCTTTCGGATGAGTTGGGGTTGAAACCGGCATAGCGGGTTTTATAATCG